>OCVQ010001521.1_pt1 | contig 17438 bp, 9 predicted proteins | sample 1539061 | NCBI WGS metagenome assembly OCVQ01 (sample SAMEA3355526, study PRJEB22509) | marine metagenome | biome: marine; feature: river plume; material: water | place: USA | collected 2010-08-08 | depth 0.5 m | reverse complement strand
TTTGGCGCTTCACACTATACTCTCAATCGTAAAAGATGATTCAAACATTGCGTAATATAGCATTAACGATCGTTGTGAGTCTCGCCACCTTTGGTTGCGAGACTCCTGCGGTTCCTCAACTTAGTGCCTACAGCATCGAGATAGATGAAGGGAATGCAACTAAAGTTATTGACTTTGATGTGTTTTTATCTGCTCCTGCTGCCAAAACCATTACGCTTGAGTATGCGACTAACGGTGTAAATGCTGATTCAGGAGTCGATTTTGAACAAGCACAAGGCACGTTGGAAATTGCAAAAGGTGCTACTATGGCGTCTATTCCGCTAACCATCTTTGGTGACGTGGATTCAGAAGAAACAGAAAGTTTCTGGATTTCTTTTAGCAACCCTGTGAATGTGACCATACCTGAGCCGTATGCATCAATTACGTTGCGTAACGACGATGGTGCGCCACCTATAGTAGATATAGGATATACTACACCGAATTCCTATCCAGGTAAAACATTGGTCTGGGAGGAAGATTTTTTAGGTACAGATTTAAATCTATCTGATTGGAATTATGAAACTGGTGCTTCGGGTTGGGGAAATAATGAAAGTCAGTATTACCGCGGTGGTAATAGGAACGCTGAGCTTGATCAAGGATATTTGAGAATTACCGCAAAGGAAGAAACGCATTTAGGTGCACCATATACTTCGGCAAGAATCACAACTCAAGGAAAGCAGTCGTTCAAATACGGGCGAATAGACATACGAGCGAAGGTTCCTTATGGACCTGGAATATGGCCTGCCTTATGGATGTTGGGTGATAACTTTTCTACCGAAGGCTGGCCGAGCTGTGGCGAGATCGATATAATGGAGCTGATCGGAGGTGATGGCTATAACGATCGTACTATTTATGGAACTGGGCATTGGTCAAATAATGGCAGCTATGCTGAGCACAGCGGTAACAATAGCCTCGCTTCGGGTAAATACAATGATGAATTTCATGTATTCTCTATAGTTTGGGATAGCGGCTCAATTAAATGGTACCGCGATGATATTCAGTATCATTCGTTGAACATTGCCAATCTGGGCGCGTTTAAAAAGAAGTTCTTTTTCATTCTAAATATTGCCGTAGAAGGAAACTGGCCCGGTCCAGTCGGCCCTTCAACTACGTTCCCCCAGTATATGCTGGTGGATTATATAAGAGTATTTCAATAATTACTAACTATAAATAATGCTTAACATGAAAAAAATCTACGCTTTATTAATGCTAGCCCTTCCAATGTTGGGTTTTGCACAAAAAGATGTCACGTTTATCGTTGACATGCGCGACTATTCAGGGTCGTACACTACTGTTCACTTGAATGGTGACTTCAACAGCTGGTGCGGAACATGTAATCCAATGACTGACCCAGAAGGCGATTCAATTTGGACGGTTACACTACCATTAACTGCTGATTCTATCGAGTATAAGTTCACTCTTGACGGCTGGACTGGCCAAGAAAGTTTGACTTCTGGTACTGCTTGTACTAAAACTACAGGTGCTTTCACGAACCGTTTTGCAGCATTCACGGGTGATACCATCCTACCAGGTGTAGCATGGGAATCTTGTGCAGCAAAAGCAGGACAAGTTTACGTTACTATGCAAGTAAACATGGAGTACCAAACTGTTGATTCAACAGGTGTATTCTTAGGTGGTGGTTCTGGTTTCGGTACGCCGGGTCAAAACATGATGTATCCTATAGGTGATTCAGTATACTCTATCACACTTCCTCGTGATACAGGGTTCTTCTCGTTCTTTACATTCATGAACGGTAATTGCCCTAGCTGGGGTTGTAAAGAGAACTTAGCTGGTAAGCCTTGTGGTGATCCTGCAAACTTCAATGATCGTAGCGTAGGTTCTGCGTTATATGGAGATTTCCATTTAGTAACTTGTTTTGGCGAGTGTACTGTTGATGGATCTTGTCCTGTACCTCCAACTCCTGTAAACGTTACATTCCGTTCAGATCGTACGAACTCTCCTGCTTTTACCGACGCATACCTTTCAGGTACGATGAACGGTTGGAGTGGTGATGCTACTGCGATGACTGATGCAGATGGCGACGGTGTTTATGAGGTAACTCTTTCTCTAATGCCTGGTGCATACGAGTGGAAGTTTACTGCAGACAACTGGGCAATTCAGGAAAACTTCGATCCAGCAACAAGCGATTCAGTTTGTACAATCACTCAAGGTGCTTTTACAAACCGTTACATGATGTTGGGCGGAACTGCGGATACCACTCTGGAGATCCACGGTTGGGAAATGTGTGGTAACGCCGGTATCGGTATCGAAGAAGCAACAGCTGACTTCGTTGTTAAGCCAAACCCAGCTTCTGATGTACTATTCATCGAAAACACAACGGGTATTCCTTCTAACGTAGCTGTCTACAGCGTTACTGGTGCGAAAGTATTGGAGCAGCGCTTGGAAACTGAAGCACGTTTAGACGTTGCCTCTTTACCTCGTGGTATGTACATCGTACGCGTTCAAAATGGTTTGAGCGAAAGCGTTGTGCGCATTGCACTTAAATAATCACTTACCTTTTGGTTAGTAAGTAAGTGTTGAGGGGGCCCGGTAACGGGTCCCTTTTTCATTTGTATATTTCTGATATGCATCGTCGCCTTCTCTTAATACTGTTCATACTAACCTCCTTTGGTTTACGAGGTCAATCTATCCGTCATATTAGCTCGGCGGAGGGCTTGAATAATCCCACGGTGTATTCTATAGTACAAGATCCTTGGGGATTTGTCTGGATAGGAACACGAGACGGTTTATACAAGTACAACGAGGGCAGGGCAGCGTCATTTTCTTTTTTAGACTCCACAGTAAACCGCAGATCAAATAATGTTCAAAGCCTCCTCGTTACAAAAGATTCCACTCTTATAATTGGACTTCAGTTGGGAGGTATTGTAGGCGTTGATTTAAAAGTTCTTAGACCGATAAACGATAGTTTACTACCACAACTTCCAAGGAATATTTCTATAATCTCCCTTCATCAAGACAACGAAGGGACACTTTGGGCTGGCAGTTCCGGGTTGGGTGCTTTCCAACTCAAGGCAGGTAGTAAAAGTTGGGAGCGCCTTCAGAGTCAGGATTTCAACGAAGACTTAAAGTTTATTTTTGATTTTGCAGATCAGGGCGATACGCTATGGGTTGCAACCAGTGGTGATCATTTACTGTATTACTTAAAATCTGAGCAGCGCATTGAGTCGTATAATGTAAATACGAGTGTAAGCTCATTCAGAAAGACGGTAGACGTAAGCGGCGGAAGAGTCATTTATAGTGTAGAAGGTACAGGTGTATTTGAAAGAATAGGTGAGCGTTTTGAGAAATTGAATATCGAATTCGATGGAACACAGCGCGATGCTATAATAGACGGAGATGGTTTACTGATTTCTACCGATGGTTCTGGCGTGTATAAATGGGATGGGACAACCACCCATCATTATACCAAGCAAGACCCTCGCTCGGGCATCATAACCGATCAGTTTTATGGCATTTATGAAGTGTACGACTCTTATTGGTTAGGAACGTTTAATGGTGGTGTTGCCCAATTCTCAACACAAAATGAGGCGGTAGAGCGGCTGCCCAAGCCAAAAGAATTTATAGCGTCTAGTATCCAGAGTGCAATCAGCATGGTCTCTGACAAACACTTATGGGTAGGATTTGATGGCGAGGGATTGGTGAGATACTCGCGTGGAGCATCCGGCTTCCTGCCACAGACTTTCTCAAATGACGCGTTGCCTGAAGTAATTACGAGCTTGGCATTTTATAAGGATGATTTATGGGTAGGAAGTTTAGGTGAAGGCCTATTTGTAATTGATACTCTCGGAACGATCAAAGAGCGCTTCCTTGCTTTTTCACCTTCCTCTAGGGGTTTGGAGAATTCAAACATCTGGTCTATGGCGACTACCTGGGGCGATAGCTTATGGATCGGAACGCTGTATGGACTTCAGTTTTGGGATGGGACTCGAATTATCTCTCCATTCAATACTGCATGGGAAGTAGGAAGAAATATAATGGATTTGGAATTTGATGGCGACCTACTGTGGGTTGGAACGGAATTTCAAGGACTTTACACGCTTTCAAATAAAGGAACTATAAACGCTATTCCATTAGAAAACTCAGTACTTGATATTGAGATCTTTAATGAGTATAAGCTCATTGGTACCGAGGGTAGTGGAATACTGGTAGTCGAAGCAGGGCAGATTGTTGATACTATAATCGGCAAGGATTCCTTTGTGAACTGCTATTCAATAGCGGAACACGACGGTGCACTATTTGCTGCGACTAGCTTGGGACTGTTAAGTATCTCTGTAGATGCCGTTGGGAAGTGGTCTTATGAAGTTTTTAAGGAGACCGATGAGCTACAGGTCGGGTTGTCGAATCGAAAAACGTTGCTTTTTGAAGGTTCTAATTTGCTTTTGGGAGGAACCCAAGGTGTAGCTAAGATTCACACTGATACGGCAATCACCTCTGTAAAACCGCTGCTTGTTTTGACGGAGGTTTATGCGGATAACCTACCTAAAGTTGTCCATTTAATCAAAGATGGAGGAGTCCTTTCACAGCCTTTACTTTTCCCAGCAGGCACGAAATCTGTACGTTTCAATTTTGAATTGGTCAGTAATTTATTGCGTAACGGTATAGCGAATCGATATCGAATAAAAGAATTGGGCAGCTATTGGGTAGAGTTGCCTTATGGCAGTAGAACTATTGACTTGCAAGAATTGCCCCCGGGGAACTACACATTAGAACTTCAATCAACAGGGGCGAACGAAGTAGTGCAGTCGATTACAATTCCTTTTACTATTGCTTCTTACCTGATTCAACGTGCATGGTTCAGGGTATTACTTCTGATTGTTTTCGTTTCTCTAATCGCAACAGGAGTCTTCTTTTATCAGGACCGAAAGTTTAGGTCAACGCGATTGAGGTTAGTAGAAACGGAACGTGAGTTGCTAAAGACAAAGGCAATAGAGCTTGAGGTTAAATCGAACCAGCAGAAAACAGATTTGAGTTTTCAATTAATGAAGACCACCAGTCGATTAGAATTGCTCCAATCATTCAAAGAGCGCCTGGTCAATGAAAGTAAACAGAAGGACCGATCTAGCGATGTTCAAGCATTTTTGAAATCGATGACAAGGGAAATCAATAGAGAATTACAAAGCGAAAACTATTGGGACCACTTCGAGCGAAATTACAGGGAGTTGCACGAAGAGTTTTCAGCAAGTTTGATAAAAAGATTTCCAAACCTTACAAAAGGTGAGATAAGGCTGTGTTACCTAATGCGTCAAAAAATGAGTAACAAGGAGATTGCAACAGTGTTAAATGTGAGCCCAGCCGCCATTGAAAAGGCTAAATACCGTTTAAAAAAGAAACTAGAACTCCAGAAAGAAGATGCATTAGACGAATATATTCAAGGCCTGTGACCCTTTTGTCCAGTTAATGTCTGCCACATGGGAAAGAGATTTTTGAAATATTAATTGAACTTAGAGCCTGTTTAAATCATATAAGTCATGAAGCATCCCCGTATTCTATTCATTTTAGGCGTTTTTCTTTTAAGCGTACTTAAGCCACTTAAAGCACAATACGTTCAAGCTGCAGGTAAAGCGATTGTTGATGGGAATGGGGACACGTTACTCATTCGCGCAATGGGTATTGGTGGTTGGATGGTTCAAGAGGGCTATATGCTACAGACGGCTTCATTTGCAAGCCCACAGCACAAGATCAAAGACACTATTCAGGACCTCATCGGCGCGACGGCCACCGAAGCTTTTTATGAAGCATGGTTAGAAAATCATTTCAGTAAAGCTGATGTAGATTCTATGTCAGTCTGGGGATTCAACACGGTTCGTGTTCCTTTGCATTACAATCTATTCACATTACCCATCGAAGAGGAGCCTGTTCTTGGCCAAAACACGTGGTTAACGAAAGGCTTTCATCTCGTTGACTCAGTTGTCAAGTGGTGCAACGCAAATGACATGTATGTTATTCTGGATTTGCATGCAGCCCCGGGAGGTCAAGGGTATGATGAAGCGATAAGCGATTATGACCCGACAAAGCCTTCGCTTTGGGAAAGTGTTCACAATAGAAATAAAACGTCTTCCCTTTGGAAAAAATTGGCAGAACGCTATTCGACGGATACGACTATTGCAGGTTACGATTTATTAAACGAGCCCAACTGGAATTTACCCGGCGGTACCTTATTACGTGCACTCTACGAAGATGTTACGGATAGCATTCGTTCTGTCGATACCAATCACATCCTCTTTATCGAAGGGAATTGGTTCGCAAACACCTATACCGGTTTGACACCGCCATGGGATAACAATATGGCCTATTCACCACATAAGTACTGGTCACCTGTAAATAGTGTAGCGGACATTCAGTACGGCTTGGATTTACGTGATACTTATAATGTGCCTATTTGGTTTGGTGAAACAGGGGAAAACTCCAATGCATGGTATACTTCTTTAATCAGCATTATGGAATCTGAAGGTGTAGGTTGGGCTTGGTGGCCATTAAAAAAGATTGAGACGATCAATGCACCGTTGAGCATTACCAAGTCTGCGGGTTATCAAGATCTACTTGATTATTGGAGCGGTAATGGTTCGGCTCCTTCGGTTGCTACTGCTACTGCAACACTCATGCAGTTAACTACGGATTTAAAAGCGCAGAACTGTACGTATAATAGAGGTGTCATTGATGCGATGTTTCGTCAAGTTCAGGATCCAACTTCTATTCCATGGAAATCCCATGATTTACCCGGTGTGATTCATGCTTCAGAATACGATATGGGGCCTTTGGGGGACGCCTACTTTGATACGGAATCTTTCCAACTAAATCCCCCTCCTTCATGGAATTCAGGCTGGACCTATAGAAATGACGGAGTTGATATTGAGAAGTTCACGGATGCAGTAAATAGCAATGGCTATATGGTGGGCTTTGTTGATACTGAAGATTGGATGAGTTACAGCGTAACGATACCGCAAGACAGCCTTTATACCATTAAGGTGCGACAAGGTTGCAGTGGGTCTACCGGAGGTAATTTTTACTTCGAAGCGGATGGAGTAAGATTAACACCAAATTACTACGCAACAAATACGGGCAGCTGGACTGTGATGTCGACCAAAACGATACCAAACGTTGTCCTGTCTGCAGACGATAAGAAAATAAGATTTGTAGCAAATCAGGGCGGGTTCAATGTGACAAGTTTTGAATTTGTTCCCACGGGCAGCACCACTACAATCAATGCGGAATATGTGCATTCAGTTACATACGATAACAGCACGATCGAAGTACAGACAAACAAACCTCTTGACTCAGCAAATCTTGGCGCCACTGCTTCCTATTATGTAACGGTGAATGGAGTTCCGGCATCTATAACCTCCGTCGCCAAGAGTCCCTCCAATTCCCGTAATGTGCTCATAGGTATAGGCCAAGCTTTAACATTTCTGGATGAAATCAAAATTTCATATGCAGGGACGACGTTACAAGCGAAAGACGGCACCAATGTTCAGTCCTTTAGTCAAGAATTAGTAGAGAATACGCTGCCAACTGTACATGTTATACCCGGTAAAATTGAAGCAGAAGCGTTTACTACTATGGATGGTATTGCCCTTGAGAACACGACGGACATTGGAGGAGGTCAAAACATAGGATACTTAGGTGCAGGGGATTACCTTATCTACGACGTTAAAGTTTTAAATAGTGCTACCTACAGCGTTGATTACCGTCACGCATCGCTTTCAGGGGTGAATATGCAATTCATATTTACGGATACACTGGGGAATTATGTCACTAGTTTTCCATCAATATCTCTAGGTGCAACGGGCGGTTGGCAAACCTGGCAAACAACAAATCAACCTGGCGGTATCCTTTCTCAAGGAGATTATAAATTGCGTCTTGATGTAGGTTCTGAATTTAATTTGAATTGGTTCGAATTCATTCAGGGTATAGGGTTCACTGAACAGCCGAATTCCCGTCCCATTATGTTGTTCCCAAACCCTACAAGTAACGCGTTATTTATCGATGGTGCATGGGCGTCAGGAACCGCGCTGGATATTTTTATATATGATACTACAGGTAAGCTGTGGCTCAGAGAAAAACATACTTATAATGGTTCAAAGATTCAGCTAGGGATACACGCACTGCCTAATGGGACTTTTCATGTAACGGCGGTATCTCCTTCCAGCAGATTCACAGAGCAACTCATTATAACTCGCTAATTCTTAAACCAAAGCTTTTGCAAGGCTGATTGTGCCGCAGTCGGATTTCTTTGGAATCGGATGTAGTGTTTTTTTGAACCCGTTGTATAAGCGACGTTATAAGGCACCGTGAATTTCGTTCCGTTGCGTTCTATTAACAGTACTAAGGGGCTGCCTTCTTTAGGTCCGCCGTATGCCGTTTCCAGTTCATCAGCATAACGTTGTACGCGATCTCCCTTTTCTAGTTGATAGGGGTTTTCTTTTGAGATGTTTTTGATTTCTAAGTAGTCCGTAGATCGGATACCTCTTGTTTTGTAACCATTGTCCCGGAGGGGATCTACCACAACAGGACCTGCGTAACGGCGGTCGTAATCTATACCGACTTTGTTTAAATACTCTTTGGTAGGCAATTCGTTGCGTCCAGTGACATAGTCGTCGAAGAACTCTTGAAGATCAGGATGTACTAATGCAACAAATTCGGCGATGATTTGTGGGTCTTTAAAGCTTTTGTTTGGTCCGTAAACGTCGCGCAGAGCGAGGATGATGTCGTGCAGGTCTTTTTCACCACCGGTGAGTTCCATGATACGAATATCTAGTAATGCGCCCATTAATGCACCACGCTGATAGACCTGACCGTATTGCTTTTTATAGGGGTTCTTCAAAACGTTTTCACTCATTTCAGTAAATGACATTTTCGCTGTTGGATAGCGGTCGGCAGCACGAATCTTTCCCCTAAGTAGACTTTGAATGTATTCTTCCTTATCTATAACACCGCCTTTTAGTTGACTGATGCCTGCGAAGTATTCGGTGATGCCTTCGTAGAGCCAAAGGTGTTGACTCATTTTTGGGTTGATGTAATCAAAATTTCCAATTTCTTCGCTGTGAAGACCTAGTGGTGTTAGGATATGAAAAAATTCGTGGATGCACACATCGGCCATTCCATCCAAAACGGTTGTGCCTCCGAAATCTGGCAAATAGTACACAGAGCTGTTGCCGTGTTCGAGCGCTCCAAAACCTTTTCCAGCAAGTGTACGAATGGCTTTAATGATTGTACCTACCTTAATTTCTTGCCCAGAAAATAGCCCTTCGAACTCTGTGTGGTCTTTGATATAGAAGAGAAAAGCGTAGTTTTCGACGGGAAGATTCCCCTCTAAAAAAGCTTCGATCGCCTTCATACTAGTTTCGACTTGTTCGTATATCTCTTGTGATAGCTCCCGGCCATTTTCCGTAAACACACCTATGGTCACTTTAGCGCCCCCTAGTTTGAAGGATGTCGTATCCGGTTTACTTACCATTATGGGGCAATCAAGGAAGTGATGGTAGTCGCGCGCGTAAAAGTTTTGTGTATTGCCGTAGCTGTAACCTTCTAATGCGCTAAGCCCATAAAGACTTGGACTTTTTGTGATTTCAAGTGCTACGGGGAGTGCCTCTTTACCTTCGAAAAATCCAAAATAGCCAGCTGCGTTTAACAGAAAGTTAGTCCGCTCTTGATTATTCGTCCCTGCGGGCTCAAAGACTTTATTTTTACGAATGCGCGCATCAAACGTATCATCTGCCCAATATTCGATGCGCTCGGGTTTGCCATAGATAGTGAAGGTATTGCCCTTATGCTTGACTTTTAGCGGTTGTCCACCTGTGTTATACGCTTTAAAATCCTGAATAAATCGACCATAGTCTAGCGTGGCGTAGGTTCCTGGTATGGTCGCGGGAAAGTGAAATTTGTATTGATTGTCTTTGGGGTTTGATAATTGGACCAAAGAAGCGTCAACGGTAACCTTCACACGGTCTTCAACGACATGGGTTAGATCAATCGCATAGGAATGAACGCCTGTATTTTGGCCAGTAACGTATAGGGCAGCCAGTAGGGCCAGCAGTAGGAGTTTAATTTTCATGTTCTCGGGATGAAGTATCCTCTAAAGATAGACAAGCATGCGGTTTTATCGAAAAAAGAAAACCCCACGACTTTCGCCGTGGGGTTTTCCAACACTCTGTAATGAATGATTAAGCTGCTTCTTTCTCTGAGCTGATCGCTAGAGAATAGATAACAAGACCAAATCCAATTTTGTTGATTGCATCTGCAAGGTTGTAGCACAAGTTTAGTACTTCTTCGTTTGCTTCGATACCTAGGTCCATTCCGAAGAATCCACCTGCTGTACCTAAGATGTAACCGATAGGGTAAATACCCCAACCGATGATTACGAATTTCGCTAGGGCACTGTTTGCTTTCGCTACTGCACCACCTGCATTGTTCGCCAACTTAGCAACGTCGCCTTTCCATACCATCCATACGATGTAGAAGTAAGCAGCACCAGAAATAGCACCCCAAACCCAAGAAACAGGATCGTTTGCGTAAAATGCCTCACCGATGTAACCAGTTACGAGCATCGCAACTGAAGCTAAGATCAGTTTGTACAAGATTGACTTCGTACCACCAGCTTTTTTGGTGATCAAATAGAACTCAACACACATAAGTGGTACAGTTAGCGTCCAGTCTACATAACGTAGAACTACTGGACTTCCATTACCGGCAGCGTAGAAATCACGCATGTAGTAGTAGTGCACTGCTGCAATACCAGTAATAAGCCCACTAACGAGCATTGAAGTTTTCCACTCGTCTGAAACTCTACTTCTTTCGAAGAAGAAGAATACCGAAGCGGCTAACATCGCCATGTATCCGGCGAAGAATGTGAACGATACGTAATCGTTCGGATCGAATCCCATAGATCCGTCTAAAAATAATGACATGGTGTTAAAATATTAAAGGTTATAACTACCACTTAACTTACGAAATATTCTTTTGTTCACGACACGTGAAAAATAAGTGAAAACACTTATATATTGGGGGTAAATTGTTATAAATGGCTATATATACCTCTAATTAGTATGGTTTAGCGAACTTAATCGAACAGGAGCTGTTAGACAAAATATAAAGGGTCAAATCGACATTTAATCAATGAATCGGTACGATATAGGGTTTTTAGGAATGGGCGCTGCCAACGGGTTGCTTTTGCTTGAATTGGAGCGAAAGAATCTGTTGCATACGCTTAAGATCCTTATCCTTGAACCGGACGCGAAGTTAAAAAACGATAAAACCTATTGTTTTTGGGCTGATTCAGAACACAAGATACGTACCGAACTTCGCGACGTGTTGTCCCATCAATGGGATACAATAGCTACTGCCGACGGACTAGAATCGCTCGAGGACCAACATTATTACATGGTGGAAAGTACTGCACTATATAATAAGGTTAAGAGCGTAGCGCAGTCCTATGAGAACATTGTCTGGATCAGAGGCGCGGTTGATGGATTGAAAACCAGGACGGATGCGGTAGAATTGTCAAGTGGCGATTATACTTGGGAAGTTCAGCAGGTGTTCGACAGTCGACCGCCAAGAATTAAGGAGCCAATGGGTCCCTTAGTGTTACAAAGTTTTGTGGGTTGGCGAGTAGAGCTGCAGGAAGATTATTGGACGCCGAATGAGATGACCCTTATGGACTTCAATATTCCCCAAAACGGTTTCACACAGTTCATGTACGTACTTCCAACGGGAACGAAAGAGGCATTGGTTGAAATGACGCGATTTGGAAGCGAACCATTGCCGCATGAATTGGCAAGTAATCACCTTCGCAACTACTTACTATCTCCTGGTTTATCTTTCGATATCGTACATGAGGAGCGCGGGACAATTCCTATGACACAGTACGCTGAAGTAAAAGATCAAGATGCGCGAATCATTTCTACCGGCGCGCGTGCGGGAAGAATAAAAGCCACGACCGGTTATGCCTTTAAGAGCATGTTTGAGCATGCAAAGGAATTGGCCAGTGGTATTGCGCAAGAGCGAAAAGAGTCTTCGTGGCTGCGTCTCCCAAAAAGCGAGATGGATCGCTTTAATTTTTACGACCACCTACTGCTGCATATTTTAAAGCATAAACCACATTGGGGTAAAGAAATTTTTGAAGCCCTGTTTGCTACCCAAAAAGCGAGTAAGGTGTTTCAGTTCTTGGACGAAAAGTCCTCCGTTAAATGGGAATTAAGCATGTTTGCCCGATTGCCGGTTTTAAAGTTTCTCTGGGCATTGGCGGCCTCCTTTATTGCCTTCGTGGTAGCTAAGCCTTCCCGTTGGGCACCGCTTTTGTTCACGGTTTTTGCTTCAATCGCGGTTGTATTCTTGCCTACCTATGTTACCTACGGCTTGCAGGCCATATTGGTTTTCTTGTTGTTTTTATACGGCATTCCACATGGGGCACTGGATGGCTACAGCCACGCAAACAAGGACCGATTGCCAAAATTCATTTTGCGCTATTGCTTCATTATGCTCCTTGTCATTTTATTTTGGGCGGCCAGTCCGGTCATAGGTTTAGTCGCTTTTCTAGTCTACAGCGCTTGGCATTTCGGAGAAACGGACTTGCGCGAATGGGGTTTCCCTAGTATCGGGTTGTCGTTTTTGTGGGGAACAATGCTACTGGCTATGATTTTGTTGCCACATCTAGGCGAGGTCAATACAGTACTGGAAGTTATGGGCATCACAAGGGTGGATTGGCCTGCTGAATTTGTAAATATGGCCATCCGAATGACCCTAACACTTGGGCTTTTTATGGGGCTTTGGTTTCGTTCGATCCCCTGGATCGTTGCGATGGTGACACTCAGTTTGACTGCTACTTTACCTTTGGCTACCGCATTCGGGATTTACTTTGTTTTACAACACAGTCTATCTGGATGGAGCCACTTAAAGTTGTCGCACAAATGGACAAATTTAGAAATGTGGATGAAGGCCCTGCCATTTACTGTCGGCGCGGTGGTACTGTTCCTGTTGGTATTTAGATTCGATAAGAATTCAATGCTGGCCTGGTCGAGCTATTTTTTAGTCTTCCTCAGCGCCATCAGTTTACCTCACATCTACTTCATGTCGAAGCTTTACAAGGACCGATTCTAAGCGACCTTCTTCTTTAACGTGATGTGCGTGATCTCCGGCCAGATCCCCACGCGACCTGGGAAAGCTAAAAATCCAAACCCACGGTTTACATGCAAAACTCTCCCGTCCTGCTCTGGGTAAAGACCGGCCCATTTGGGGTATTTGAATTTTACAGGTGACCATTTGATCCACCCAGGGATTTCAATGCCAAATTGCATGCCGTGTGTATGTCCACTAAGTGTCAGGTGTATTTTGTTTGGGTGTTGTTTTACTTCAGCGTCAAAATGCGACGGATCGTGACTTAAGAGCACTGTGAATGCATCTTCTGGGATTTGATTTAACGCAGAATTTAAATCGCCGTACTGAGGGAATGGTGGCAACCCCCAATTTTCAACACCTGCAAGGTACAGCCGCTGTCCGTTGCGCTCAAAAAAACGGCTATCGTTGAGTAAGAGGTCCATGCCCATTTCAGCGTGAATTTCTTTCAGCCTGTCCATATTCGCGACTTTGGCCTCCGGTGAAGGAAAACGCCAATAATCACCGTAGTCGTGGTTACCTAGGATAGAAAAGATGCCTGATTTTGCCTTTAATCTTTGGAAAACGGGAATCCACGGTTCGGCTTCGCTGGCGGTATTGTTCACCATATCGCCAGTGAATACGATACAATCGGCGCCAAGTGCACTTACCATATCTACGCCGTATTGAACTTTTTCTGTGTTATCGAACGATCCACTATGTATATCTGAAATTTGTGCGATCGTAAAGCCGTCAAAAGCATCGGGTAGGTCATCAAATTCTAGAGTGTGGGAAATAACTCGATAGCGATAGCGTCCTTTCCAAATGCCGTCGATAATCCCTAAAAAGGGTATGGCGGCGAGGCCCAGGGCCAATTTCGAAATGAAGGCTCTGCGCTCAGGCATTAAAGTGGGTTGGGTGGTTACACCGCGAAAGACAAATTGGCTCAATCGCACTACATCTTCTAAAAGAAGCGGGCCAATGGCAATGAGCTTCGGGACAGCAAGTAAAATGGATGCACCCATGAGCAGACCGAGGTAGCGGTATTCTACTTTTCCACTCGTCATCATTACGGCCAGCGTGATGGAGAAAATAACATAAGCAATCGTGATGCCCCAATATACGTAGGGGGTGGCGCTGCTACGAAAGACGGTTTTAAAGGCTTGGTAGGCGTATAAGTCAATGGCGAGCATAAACCCGAGGGTGAAGAATATTCTGAAAATCATAATATCTGTGTGGATGCTTAATAACAACTCCATGCGGTTAGGATTGTTTGCTTGCAAAACTCGGTATTTGCAATGAAGTAGCTATCTTAACTCCCTTATTTTTCTGTAGCCAATCGCAAAATCTATTCCATGGGTCAAGAAACACCGGATCAAAGCAAAAAGCTGTTCTTATTAGATGCTTATGCGCTCATTTTCAGGGCGTATTTTGCCTTTGCAAAAAACCCAAGAGTGACTTCTGGTGGGATAGATACAAGTGCAGTTTATGGATTTACAAGTGCGCTACTGGATCTGTTGTCTAAAGAGAATCCTACGCACATCGCCGTTTGTTTCGATTTGCCCCAGCCTACTGAACGCCACGAGATTTTTCCAGAATATAAAGCGAACAGGGATGCAACGCCGGAGGCGATAAAGCTGGCCGTGCCCTATATCCACAGGCTGTTGGAAGCTTTTAAAATCCCGGCCCTAGGTGTTCCGGGGTATGAAGCAGATGATGTGATTGGAACTTTAGCGAAGCAAGCCGAAAAAGAGGGGTATACCACGTACATGATGACGCCCGATAAGGACTTTGGCCAATTGGTATCACCAAACATATTTATGTACCGCCCTGCGCGTGGCGGCAATCCGCCGGAAATCTGGGGGGAGACGGAGGTCTGTGAAAAATTTGAACTCGATCGCGTTGAACAGGTCATTGACTACCTAGGCATGATGGGCGATGCTGTGGACAATATTCCCGGTTTACCCGGTGTCGGTGCGAAGACTGCGTCTAAACTTTTGAAGCAATACGGCTCTTTAGAAGAAACATTGGCGCATGCTGATGAGATCAAAGGCAAACTTGGCGAGAAAATTCGAGATAATGCGGAATTAGGGCTGCTCTCAAAAAAGTTGGCGCGGATCATTCTTGAAGTTCCTATTGATTTAAACCCAGATTCACTGACTAGAGATCCATGGGACCAAGAAGCCCTTTTAGATCTGTTTGAAGAATTAGAGTTCCGCACACTAGGCAGAAGGTTGGGATTGCAGCGCGATGCCGCGGATGAGGTTAGTGCGAAGCCAGTGCCAACAAAGAAGGTAGCATTGGCCAGTAACGATCAAATGAGCCTCTTTGGCGAACCGCAGCAGGCGATAACTGAAGCGGACGTACCGAGCGGAAGATTGTCGATTGCCACAGCGGATCACATGTATCAATGTATTGAGACCTTGCCGGAAGCTCGCGAATTGGGCCGACTGTTGCTTGAAAAAGAAGAAGTTTGCTTTGATACAGAAACGACATCATTAGATATTCTTTCTGCCGAACTGATCGGTATGAGTTTCTCTTTTGAAGCAGGTAAAGCCTATTATGTGCCCGTACCGCAGGAGCGTGACCAGGCACAAGAGTGGATTGCTGCGTTTCAGCCGTTTTTCAAATCTGAATCGGTCCGAAAGATTGGTCAGAATTTAAAATACGATATCGGTGTATTACTGAACTACGGCATAGAAGTGCGCGGTCCATTGTTCGATACGATGATCGCACATTATCTACTGCAGCCGGATATGCGCCACAAAATGGATATTCTTGCGGAGACCTATTTGAATTATACCACCATTTCCTACGAAAGTGTCGTTGGTAAAAAGGGTAAAATGCAAAAGACACTGCGCGAAGTGCCTGTGGAAGCTGTGGTCGACTATGCAGCAGAGGATGCAGACATCACCCTTCAGTTGAAAGCGGTTTTTGAGCCAAAATTGAAAGAAACTGGGGTGCTGAAGGTGTTTGAAAATATTGAAATGCCATTGGTTCCCGTCTTGGCGCGGATGGAACGAGAAGGCATCAGGGTAGATGTTGCTTCGTTAAACAGTTACAGTCATGAATTAGGCCAATTGATAGACGAGCTCGAGGGGACTATTGTAGCATTGGCTGGCCGTCCTTTCAATGTGGGATCCCCGCGTCAACTGGGTGAAGTATTGTTCGAAGATTTGAAATTATCAGACAAGCCTAAGAAGACAAAAACAGGCCAATACGCAACATCGGAGGATATTTTACAGGGCTACAGGAGCAAGCATGAGATTGTGGATTCTATTTTGACCTACCGAGAATTGAAAAAATTGAAGAGTACCTATGTAGATGCGCTACCTGAACTGGTCCATCCTGCAACGGGGCGGATTCATACCAGCTACAACCAGACCGTAGCGGCTACTGGGAGGTTGAGTTCAACCAACCCCAACCTGCAAAACATACCGATCCGCACGGAAAACGGTCGTCGCGTTCGGGCTATGTTTGTCCCCGCGAACGAACAACACGTTTTGTTAGCCGCAGATTACAGCCAGATAGAGTTGCGTGTGATTGCTGCATTAGCAAAGGATGAAGCGATGATAGAAGCCTTCCGAAACGGTGAGGATATTCACAAAGCCACTGCAGCGAAGGTTTTTGAAGTGCCATTGGAAGAAGTTTCTCGCGAACAACGTTCCAATGCGAAAACAGTCAATTTCGGTATTGTCTATGGTGTTAGCGCTTTCGGCTTAAGTCAGCAAACGGATATGAGTCGTAAAGAAGCCAAAGCCGCTATTGACGGTTACTTCCGAACGTATCCGGGAATCAAAGCCTATATGGATGATCAGGTCGCTTTTGCACGCGAAAATGGGTATGTAGAGACTATAACGGGTCGACGCAGGTACCTTAAAGATATTGAGAGTCGCAATGCGGTGGTTCGGGGGCACAGCGAACGAAATGCGGTAAATGCGCCTATACAAGGTTCTGCAGCAGATATTATCAAACTTGCTATGATAGAGATTGATCGAGCTATGCGTGCAGAGGGATTAAAATCGAAGATGCTCCTTCAGGTGCACGATGAACTGGTCTTTGATGCAGTCGAAGGAGAACTCGAGGCACTTAAAGCGTTGGTCGTAGAAAAAATGGAAGCAGCCGTTGATTTGGCGGTTCCAATGATTGCTGAAGTGGGTACGGGGAAAACTTGGTTGGAAGCACATTAATTTCCGGATACAATTTTTGTATTATTGTAAGTGAACACTTACAATGACTGAAAAACAACAAGCATTACTTCAAAGCGCTCAAACGCTTATTGCTGCACACGG
>OCVQ010001519.1_pt1 | contig 17448 bp, 15 predicted proteins | sample 1539061 | NCBI WGS metagenome assembly OCVQ01 (sample SAMEA3355526, study PRJEB22509) | marine metagenome | biome: marine; feature: river plume; material: water | place: USA | collected 2010-08-08 | depth 0.5 m | reverse complement strand
ATTAGACCATATTAACGTTTACCGCAAAGTAAAAGGTAAAGTACGTTGGAATGATATGACACTAGGTCTATATGATCCTGTAACCCCATCAGGAGCTCAAGCCGTAATGGAATGGGCAAGACTAGCACACGAAAGTGTAACAGGTCGTGATGGATATTCTGATTTCTACAAGAAAGACTTAACATTAGATATTTTAGGACCAGTAGGCGATGTAGTAGGTGAGTGGATAGTTAAAGGTGCTTACGTTAAAACAGCTACTTTCGGCGATTACGATTGGGCTAGTGACGCGGCAATTAGCTTATCAGTTACTGTTGCTATGGATTACTGCGTATTGAATTTCTAATTATATATTTCAATATCTTTATAGAAAAGGTGTCTGCTTTGGCAGATGCCTTTTTTTGTCGTATATTTATATATACACAAATAAAAACGTTATATGGCAGAATTAAAAATTCCAACCGAAACAGTTACATTACCATCAAAAGGTTTATTGTATCCTGAGACATCACCACTCGCTAAAGGTGAAATTGAGATGAAATACATGACAGCTAAGGAAGAAGATATTCTTACCAACGCTAATTATATTAGAAACAACACAGTAATTGATAAATTGTTACAATCGATGATTATAACACCAATCGATTATAATGAATTATTAATTGGCGATAAAAATGCAATATTGATTGCTGCTCGTGTTTTAGGTTATGGAAAAGATTATAATGTTACTTTTGGCGGTGAAGAATTTATTATTGATTTAACTAAATTAGAAGATAAAGCAGTTGATTATTCTTTATTTACAAATAAAACAAATGAGTTTTCATATACTTTACCTCATTCAGGTAATAATATTACTTTTAAGATTTTAACACACGGTGACGAACAAAAGATTGAAGCTGAAATTAAAGGTTTACAAAAAATAAACCCAAACCAAACTACAGACGTTACTACACGTTTAAAATACATGATAACTTCAGTTAATAATGATCGCGATCAAAAAAATATTCGTGAATTTATTGATAATTTATTAATTGCTCGAGACGCAAGATCATTAAGACAATATTATACATCAATCTCCCCAGATATCAATATGAAGTATAAGCCTGAAAACTATACAGGGGAGGGTATAGAGTTTACTATTGGACTTAACTTTTTTTGGCCTGACTCAGGACTATAGATTATCATTATTTTCACAAATCCATGAAATAATATTTCACGGAAATGGTGGATATGATTGGAATACTATATACAATATGCCTATTTGGCTTCGTCGTTTTACGTTTAATAAGTTAAAAGAACATTATGATAAACAAAATGAAGAAGCAGAAAAGCAACAAAATATGTTAAGCAATAAAGGTAAAGGTGATATATCACGACCGAACATAGCTCCTAAACAACCCACATATACAGCAAAGGCGCCTAAGAAATAGGCGCTTTTAATATTTATATCCATGCGATTAGATTTTACACCACGATTCTTTAGAGACCCACAAGCCGACGCTCAAGCAGCAGCTGAGCAAGTTAAGCAAGTGGAAAAATTAACTATCCTTTATCAAAAGGTAGATGAATTAACTGAAGCTGAAGCTAAAAATCTTGCTGAAGCTGCTAAACAATCAGGTAATTTAAATAAAGAAGTTTCGCGTCTAGAAAAGTATCTAGAAGATATTACATTCCAATCAGATTATTTATATAGAAGCTTTCAAGAAAGCACATCAGAACTTACTAAGCAAAATAATCTATTAAAAATTGGTAAATCAACATTTAAAGATTTAACCAGCGTAGCTCAAGACTTAACTTATTTTCAAAGAGGTATTAACGATTTAAACGAAAAACAGTTTAAAAAGTTACAAAGTACTCTTAACATGAGAAAACAAGATTTAGAACTTATTGTTAAGAGATTAGGTAATGAAAAAGGTGAGTATAGCCAACAAGAAAAAATAAAACAAATTCAAACTCAGCTAGCAACAGCTGAAGGTGGAAGAAGAAAAGCATTAACTCAAAGACTAAGTGAATTAAAAGAAGAAGAAAAATTATTTAATGTATCTAAAAATGCATTAGAAAATGAAATTGGTTTATATCAAGAAGAATTAAATATATCAAAACAAATATTTAATGTAAGACAAGATGTTGGAGGTATCGCTACTGCTGTAGCTAAACAAATATCTGAATTTGCAGGACCATTAGCTGGTTTTTTAAATATAACAGATGCTGTTGAAGCAGTTGAAGAACATAATAAAAAATTAGTTAAAGCTGCTTTAGAAAACGAAGATGTTCAAAAACGACTTTTAGAAATAGATCGTAAAAAACAAAAGCTACAAGCACAATTAGAAGTAACTAAAGACGAAAATAAAAGAAAACAGATCCTTAAAGAAATAAGTGGTGAAGAAGCTAAAGCTTATAATATAAAATCTAAGGCTATAGCTGGTATAAATCAAGGCTTTAATGGATTAAAAAATAAATTTACTGCTCTAATAGTACTTTCTACAGAAATGGGAAAGTCACTTCTTAAAGGATTTCAAGACCCTGCTTTTTATTTAACTAAAGCTATTGAAGCAAATAAACAAGTAGTTGAATTAGGAAAACAAATAGGACTTGGAGCAGGTAAAGCAGAATTATTAAGAGAAGGTATAGCAGAAGCAGCTCGTAATTCATATAATATGAACGTTACAGCTGCTAGTGCGACAGAAGCATTTGGTCAATTAGCTCAATCAACAGGCTTTGTTTCTGAATTTACAGCTGATCAACTTGAAACACAAGTTAAATTAACTAAACAAGTTGGTTTACAAGCAGATGAAGCAGCTCAAGTACAACGTTTTGCTACATTAACTGGAAAAACATCAGAAGAAACTTATAGATCATTTGTTAGAGGATTAGCTGCAACCAGAAATCAACTTAAGGTTGGTATTAATTTTAGGGCAGCATTAGCTGAAGCTACTAAAGTATCAGGTCAATTAGCAGCTAATTTAGGATACAATCCAGAACGTATAGCTAAAGCTATTGTTACTGCTAAAGCATTTGGTATGACTTTAGAACAAGTAGCCAAATCCGGTGAATCACTTTTAAACTTTGAATCATCAATTGAAAGTGAATTAAAAGCTGAATTATTAACAGGTCAACAATTAAATTTAGAAAGAGCTAGAGCCGCTGCTTTAGCAGGTGACCAAGTTACATTAGCTGAAGAATTAGCTAAAAACGTAGGTACAGCAGCTGATTTCTCTAAAATGAACGTATTACAACAGAAAGCATTAGCTGAATCTGTTGGTATGACTTCAGATCAATTATCAGAAACATTAAGAAAAAGAGAAGAAGCTATAGCTAGTGGTAAATCATTAGCACAAGTAACTGAAGAAGAAGCAGCACAAGCACTTGAAAGACAAAACATACAAGAAAAATTTGGTGCTGCAATATTAAAGTTACAAGACATAGTTGGTAACTTAGTAGCAGGACCTTTAGGTGCTTTATTAGATGTTTTATCTGTTGCTTTAAAAATAGTAAACTTAATAGCAGAACCATTCAGATTAATTAGTTCATTAATTAATTCAATTATACCTGCAGGTAACGCATTCGGTACTGTATTAAAAGGTATATTATTTACTACTATTGGTATAATGACATTTATAAGCCCTATAAAATCATTATTATCATTAGCATTATTAGGAGGTGCTATAATGGGAGTTAAAGCACTTACAAAAGGTAACGACGTTGTATCTCCAGGATATGGTAAACGCACTATATTATCACCAGAAGGAACAATAGCATTAAATAATAAAGATACTGTACTTGCGGGCACTAATTTAGGTGGCGAAGGATCACCACAATCAATATCAGGCCCATCAATCGACTTAACACCAATGATAGCAGCAATTAACGAAGTTAAAGCTGCTGTTAATGAATTAATGAATCGTCCTGTAGTAATTAACATGGATGGTAAGCAAGTTGGTTCTAATTTAGTACAGGGCTCATATAAACTAGCATAACAATTAAATATTTATATTAAACAATACAATCATGGGATTATTAGACAAATTAAAAACAGGCATTTTAGGACTAAAAGGTGGTAAACCACAACAATTCGGTGTAAATCCAGCACCTCCAGATTCATTACATTTAACTTACTCAACAGATGGTAAGCCTAATGTAACTTGGAGAACTATTAGTGGTGTTGGACCAAAACCACAACCATCTCGTTTAGATGTTGGTGAAACTAAAGATAAGTTCAAGCCTAGTTTCAAATATTCAGACAACAAACCTAAATAATGCCTTTAATAGACCTTAAGACTGATTTAAAATCACTTAAGTACGGAAAGGATCGACCAGGTGGAGGCGACAGTGGACAACCATACCAAAAAGTTGATATCAACAAAGTTGATAGCGGCTTTAACCGTTTTCGAATGACTAATTTCGATGATGGTTTAGTTAGAGGTGGGGTTGTAGGTGCTGTAAATGCTTCTATTGTTGATACTCTTCGTATAGGGAAATTTCTTAAAGACTTTCCTAAAGGTCCGTTATTCATTACTAAGCAGGTTGGTTTACAATTAACCAACCCGATAATAGAACATAAGACAAATTTTCCAACAAATAAACCAACTAGAGAACAAGGTTTATTTAATAATATTGGTAATTTTATTTCTAATATTGCTAATAGAATATTAAATGCTGTTGGTCCTACTCGTATTTACAATTTAGGCATTAACACACTAGCCCAAATACCAGTAAATGCATTTGGTCAACACATCCAAAGACACGGTTTTACTCCTAGACGCAACGACGATAATTTATATTTTAAAGTTGTTCAATACAACAATAATGAGGGTAATAATAGATTAACTAACTTAAGATCTATACTAGGTAACACTAGAAACATTAATACTTACTTAGGTGGTCCTTCATCAATATATGGTATTGGAACTACCATAATTCAAAGACGTGGTAAGTTTATTAATATAAATCAAGATACTACTGCCTCACCTTGGGCTACATCTAAAGAAATAAATGATTCCTCATACGTTCAATCATCAGCTAAAAATCAGATTTCAACTTCTAATTTAAAAATAGGAGCTGATTTAGGTTTATCTAGAAAAACATTCTCTAAATTAGTAGGTGATCTTAAGATACCAATTAACCCATCAGGATCAGCAGCTTATGATCGTGTGATTCAAACAGGAGATAATAAAAATCCTTCTAAGTCAACAAATCAATTAAATTATTTTAATACATTAGGTGTATCAAAACAATATTTCAGTACTATTCGTTCATTAGAAGTTAATACTGAACTATCAAAAGCAAACACTACATCAAAACCAACCTACATTGATCAATCATCAGTTAATGGTAAAGCATTTGGTGATCCTAAATACACGTATGCTGATGTAAGAACTCAATTAAACGATCAACAAGTAAGTGGTAGTAAATATTTAGATAAATCTAAAGATGTTAGCAACCAAATTAATAATCTTCCTATTTTATATGGTGTTTCTAAGGAATATGGAGGTATAGATACATCAACTTTACCATCAAGCAAGAAATTTGCAAATTACGCTGCTTTAAAGAAGCAAGTAGATAGAAACAGCAATATATCTCAAGAATACTACGGCGGTGAATTTAAAACAGTTCAAGTTAATGTTAATAGAGGCGCTGATGATTTTCAATATGTTACTAGAGAATTAGCAAATAAATTTGTTAGAACTAATGATAGAGATACAAATGATGACTCATTATCAATAGTATTTAAACCAATAGATCCATTTACAGGAGCTACTTTATCAACATTACGATTCTTAGGTTACATTACTGAATACAATGAAACCTATGACAGCTCTTGGAACGATGTAAAATACATAGGCCGTGCTGAGAAATTCTATTTATTTAATGAATTTAAACGTTCAGTAAGTGTAGGATTTAATATACCTTGCTTTAATGAAGATGAATTAGAAAATAGACATTGTGCTATAAGCGAATTAGCATCAGTATTAGCAGGTAAATATGAAAATAATTTATTAGGTGGTATTATAACTAGACTAAAATTAGGTAGCTATATAGATAACCAACCAGGAATCATAACCAACTTAACATTCCAACCAATACAAGATTCATCGTGGGATTTAGATAAGGAATTAGCGTTTTATTTAAAAGTTACCTTTAACTTTACATTAATTCATGATTACTTACCTCAATACACTGAATGTGGATTTATATTTAATCCACCAAAAGCAATGCCACCTAAAAGAGAACCTAAACCCGTACCACCTCCACCACCACCACCTAAACCTGCCCCAGTACCAGCACCATCTCCAATACCAATCCCACCACCACTACCAGGTCCACTTCCTTTCTTATTTACGGATGATAGAAAAATTCAAGATAACACTTACGTTAAAAAACCTTTAATAAAAACTCCTAACAGACAATTCCAAGGATTTGGAGGTGGAAGCTCAGGTGGAGCTGGAGCAAGCGGGGGTTGGTAAAAAAATAATATTATATGGATCGTTACAATGAAGCAACTATATTAAAAACAGCGAATACAAATCGCCCATACTACAAAGCAAGATTTTACCCAAATGTTCCTTTGTCAGAGAACGATGTGTATGTTATTACTACAGTTGGAGACAGACTTGATAGTTTAGCTTTTTCTTATTATAATGACCCTACCTTATGGTGGGTTATAGCAATGGCTAATAATAATGCTACTAAAGGTGCATTATACCCAGAGCCAGGTACTCAATTAAGAATACCAACTGATTTAAATACAGTTTTAAAACAATACGAACAATTCAATAAAGCTAGATAAATGTTATGTCAATATTTAAAGATACATTCAAACCTGGAGTTAGAGCCCAAATAACAGCAAGACAAAATGCTATTAGTGACGGCCGAAGTACTCCTCAATCCATTCAATATTTTAATGCTCGTAATGCTTGGGTAAGAATGACATCAGCTGTTGACGTAGCTAATGATGGAGGTAAATTAGCTAAAAGCTATATTTTACAAGGTGGTATCTTAAATAGCAATAATGCATTACGTGAAGGATTAGGTGGACAAGAGGGTAAATACATTTCTCAAACACAAGCAGGACAAAATTATAGACTAGGTTTAAGACCAATGCCTGGTATTACCAATGTAGATGTTAAATCAAAATCAGCTTATGGCTCATTAAGAGAAGTAACAGTAAATTTTAATGCTTGGGATATTAAACAACTAGAAGAATTAGAGTTACTTTACATGCGCCCTGGATACACAGCACTAATTGAATGGGGTTGGGCTCCGTATTTAGACAACAATGGTAACTTACAAAATAATGTTCAATACTATGATGATATTTTTATCAAGGGTAAAAAAAAGGAAGACATTTGGAAAGAAATATTTAAAAAATCAGAAGAGACAGGTAATTATGAGGCAATGTATGGTTACATAAAAAACTATAGTTGGTCTGCTCGTGCTGATGGAGGATATGATTGTACTACTACTATTATTTCAATAGGTGAAGTAATGGAATCATTAAAAGTTAATTATTCTGCTTTCAATGTACCTAATTTAGAGAAAAATGGTATAATAGCTAGTAGAGTTGGAGTTGAATTAAACAGTGAAATATTAAGTTCATACACTAAAAACATAGTTGCTGGTATTTGCCATGAATTGTATTATATTGCTAATGAAAAAGCAAATGATTTCGCTGAATATAATATTGCAGATAATAATAGTGGTAAAACTTATACCTTCTTTAAATTCCCTGTTGATATTAGTGGTGGTGATGAAAATAAAGAATCTATCACTAAAAATGGTAAGCAAATATATGTTACTTTAGAGTCATTTGCTGATATTTTAAACAAATATGTTTTATTAGCAGATAAAAGTAACAATACTCCCTTTGTAAAATTATCTGTGCGTGGGTCCGATATAACAAGTGATAATGAACTTTTATTATGCTTAGGAAACACATACCAATTATCAACTAATCCATCTATTTGTTTAATTGCAAACCATGCTTGGGAAAATCCTAGTGCACTCGGACTTCCTGATTCAAGTGACTTTGATACTTTGAAAAAAATAATCAAGGGAATGTCTAAAAACTATTTTTATAATGGTGACTACAAAGAAAAACAATTAGGAATTATAGGTAATATCTATCTAAATTTAGACTATCTATATCAACTTATCATAAATGATAACGTTGCTTCTCAAGATAAAAAAGAAAAAAACGATATTGCGTTATTCGATTATATTAAAAATATAATGTCTGGTGTATCAACAGCAATAGGAAACGTTGCTACATTTGAAATACACGCTGACCCCGTTGATGGTAATGTTGTTAAAATTATAGACGTTAACTATTCTGATATAGCTAATAGAGATAAAATATATAATGAAGCTTTTACTTTAGAATTACATAGTACTAAATCTGTAACAAGACAATACAAACTAGAATCACAAATATTCCCAGAACAATCTACTATAGTAGCTATTGGTGCACAAGCACAAGGAGGTGCTTTAGGAGCTGATACAAATACATTAATTGATTTTAATCAAAATTTAATTGATAGAATCATACCTAAAAAAGATGCACCAACATTAGTTGATAATCCTGATTTAGAAGCTGATTTAAAAGCTAAAGCTGAAAGTTTAATTAAAAATTTAAAAACATTATTATCATTTATTGTTAAGATAGATCCAAGTTGGTGGGAATTTAAAGGTGACTTTGATGCGTCAAAATCATCCGAATATTCAAACGCATTAAAAGATATTATTGCTTTCTTTAAAAGCTATATTGTTAACGATAATAAAAACAGAGCTATTATACCTACTAAATTATCTGTAACTACAGACGGTATTGGTGGTTTAGTAATAGGAAATATATTTAAGATTCCTGAAGATTTATTACCACGTGGATATAAAGGTGCAGGTGATATTGGTAGAAGATTAGGATATGTTGTAACAGGATTAGGACATTCCATTCAAAATAATGATTGGACAACTAATATAGATGCTCAAACTATTATTCTTGACGCACCAAAAAGTGGAATATCAGGAGCTAATTTTGCACTTATAACTAAAGTAGCAGCCGCTGCTAAAGATGCTGTTAGTGGTAATGGTACAGTAACACAAAAATTAAAAGACACATTAGCAAAAATCGATCCAAAACAACTACCTGGCCCTCCAGCTAAAGACATATCCCCAACAGTTACTGTAGATAGAGTAATAGCAGCAATGCAAAAGAAAAATTATTCATTTAATGCTAATACAACTTTTGGTAAAAATAAACTAAATGTAGTTGGTGTTAGAGAAGTTAGAACAACCAGTCCCGAACTTGGATCTAAATCATTTAATTCTACATCTACAAATTACTTTACTGATTATATAGTAATGTTCTACTATGATAGTAAGGGATTACGCCAAGAACGTATTGGGTGGCAAACTACAGCTCCTGGTTTAACATACGAAGCAAGTAAATTTGGTGGCACTGGTAGAACAATTATGATACAAGAAGGACAATATAAAGATGCTTATACAAGAGGATTACACCAAGGTAAAGTTGATACTTTAGTACAAGCTAAATTAATGAATTATCATAGAGATGAATCCTTAAATACTCAATATAACAGTGTTAATATAATTACAGGTGTATTTGGTACAAATATCCATCCTTCAGGTAACTACAGTAACAATGACTCTAAAAAATTAATTAACAACTGGTCTGCGGGTTGTCAAGTATTTAGATCATATGATGATTATTTATGGATGATGCAAGCTGTACGTAATCAAATTGAAGTAACAAACTATAAATTCTTTACTTATACCTTACTAAACTTTAAAGATTTATAATGAGAATACCTTCAAATATAATTGAAACAGGCAAATACACTGTAGGAAAGGAATTTATTAGTACGTCTGATAATAAAGAATATCAAGGATATTACTACCAAATAGGTGATAGATACTTTGCTGGTAAAGTATTTGATAATAAATCTCCTGAATTAAAAAAAATAGGTGATGATTATTTTGTTTTCCTTAATGTAGATAAAGAATATGGTAAATTAACTAAACTAGATCCTAAATCAGTTCAAATACCTAAAACAATTCATAACCCTGACTTATCAGCTAAAGATGCTGAAGGAGAAGATTTTTTAACTTATTACGCTAAAAAATTAAACTACTATCCTATACTGATTAGAGAAATAAATAAGGAAACTTATCTTGAATTGCAAAGTAGCAATGCATGGCAAGTTATATCTTTAGTAACTACTCAAGGGGATGGAGGTATGAGCATAGAAGAAATAAACAGAGCAGAAAGAGAAATGCCGGGAATGAGAGCTTGGCTTTTAAGTTCAGGAATAGGACCTCTTTGATATTCCAAGTTTTTGGTCTTATATTTCGTCAAATAAAAGGTTATGTTTTACATTATTGAGAGATCATCTCAACTACCACATTCATTCGAGGATTGTTTTGTTAGGTTTATTCCTACCAATGACAATATTCATCCTGCACTTACTGATTTAAGTTTAGTCTATATCAGACCACTTAATGATAAGAAAGGATACATATTGTGTATCAACCATAATGAGTCTTTTGGTATAGACAAAATAGAATTACTTGATTGGTTATTAAATCACACAGGTAAATTATGGACATTAGATAAGAAAAAAGCAATGCATTGGGTTTATCTATTAGCTGATAAATTATACGATGTAAATTTCATACAACACGTCGACATTAAATCTTTAGATAATACGTGTATTAACTATTATTATAGCAAACACGGCGCATTACCTAATGTTAATTGCCTAATACCAATTAGCAAGCATTATGAAATGTGTGAAGCAACATTCAACATGTCTGAGCATATTATTGAACAATACTCAACTGACGATAATGTATTTAAATTTAATAACGAACATGCGACTAATGCGTTTTATCAAATCGAATCCAGCGGTATAAAGCTCAATAAAGACTGTTTCATCGATTATTACCAAGGTAAGATTACCCACCCAGAATTCAACTTAAAACGCGGAAGAATATACACTCAATACAATTTATATACAACAACGTCGCGCCCATCTAACACATTTAACGGCGTTAATTTCGCAGCACTTAATAAAGATGATGGTGAGCGTATGTGTTACATGCCTAAGAATGACATGTTTATTGAAATAGATTTTCAAGGTTACCACCCACGCCTAATTGGTGAAATGATTAATTTTGATTTTCCTAAAGATCGCAACACATATGATTTATTAGGCGAATTATTAGGTGTTACACAACAAGAAGCTAAGGAATTAACATTCAAACAGTTATACGGTGGTGTTTGGTCTGAATACCAAAATAAACCATTTTTTAAAGATGTGCTTAAATATACAGATAGTATATGGGATACGTACCAGCATGGGGGATCATTTAAATGTGAGAATAAGATATTTATAAATGACGCTGAGATGACTCGATCAAAGTTATTTAACTATATAGTTCAGAGCAAAGAAACGTCAACCAACGTCAAATTATTAGGAAAGTTATTTGATTATTTAAAAAATAAAAAAACCAAAATTGTATTATACACGTATGATGCGTTTTTGTTTGATTACAGTAAAGAAGACGGCGACATATTACAAGATATAGTAAATATGCTTGAATATCCTGTAACAATTAAGCAAGGAAATACATACCACGGTTTAACTAAAATATAAATATTTATAATGGACTATACATTTTTAGATTTGAACAAATTATTCTGCACATTTACCAGGCCTGATGACTTAGAGAACATCGTTTCTACTATCAATCGCCGTCACGCCATCTTATACAATAAGATATTTATCCTTGAATCGCCTCAGAGCGACGAATTGATGTGCACATACAACATCGATGCAGGTAACTCATCAGATTCTCTATTACCAAATACTATATTATTGCACCGCAAAAAGGAAAGCAATACACTGTATACAATCAATGCTCTCAATACATTGATTAAAACACTAAATAAAGGTGTGCTAGACACAAAATATATTGTAAATTGGCATGACTATAAGAACAGCATATTGCTTACTAATGGCCCCGATTTACGCAAATTAGATACATCTATTTATAAAATCATAGATTTTAATAAGTAGTTTTGGCTGTCTAAATTTCCTATCTTATATTCAAGTCTAAAATAAAACAGTTATGGATTTAAATCTGGCAAAGCAGAAGTTAGCCGCTGCACAAAACAAAGGTAGTCAACAAAGAGAAAGAATTGACTACACTAAAATTTTCTTTAAACCAAAAGCAGGTAAGTACCAAGTAAGAATTCTACCTTCAACGTATGATAAGGCATGGCCTATCCGTGAAGTACAGTTCCACTATGGTTTCTCAAAAGGACCTATTTTGGCATTATCAAATTGGGGTGAAGCAGATCCAATTGCTGATTTCGCTAAAAACCTTCGTAAGTCATCTGACAGAGAGGATTGGCAATTAGCTAAAAAGATCGAGCCGAAATCTCGTTATTTCGCTGCTGTAATCGTACGTGGTGAAGAACACCTAGGTGCTCGCTTATGGGAGTTTGGTAAATTAACAAACGATCAATTATTAGGTATTGCTGCTGATGAAGATTATGGTGATTACACCGACATCACAGACGGTAGAGACTTTACTATTGATGCTGTTGAAGATGTTATTGCTGGTAGAAAGGGTATTAAATGTAACCTTCGTATCAAACCAAAAACAACTCCAATCTCTGAAGATGCAGCGTTAGTAGAAAAAGTACTTAACGAGCAACCTGATATTTTGGCAATCAATCGTAGATACACTTACGAGGCTTTAAAAGACATCTTGACTAAATGGTTAAATCCAGAGGAAGAGCCAACCGCTACTGAAACTCCAATCGCGTCTGCGGATGCTGATGAGGAAGATGATTTCATCAAAGAAATTAACAAACCAGTAACACCAGCTTATTCTCTAGAAACTCCTGCAGCTAAAACTAGCAATGCAGATAAATTTAACGATCTATTCAACGACTAATTATGGCAAAAAGTAAAGACAGCTTAACGACTGTAGTATCCGAATCGTTAAAAAAATCATTTAACATTGATGCATTTAAGAAATCTAAATTCTTAGATCAGTCTGTTAAATTTAAACCACAAAGATGGATTAAACTGTCTGAAGCTTTCCAAAATGTCATTTCATTACCTGGTATTCCGATGGGCCACATAAGTTTATTACGTGGTCACTCGGACACTGGTAAAACAACAGCAATGTTAGAGGCAGCAGTAGCAGCTCAAAAAATGGGTGTACTACCTGTCTTTATCATTACTGAAATGAAATGGAATTGGGAACATGCTCAACAAATGGGCTTTGAAATGGAACCTGTAGTTGACACTGAAACAGGTGAGATTATTGATTACAAAGGTTTCTTCTTATACATCGATAGAGGTGCACTAAATACAATTGAAGATGTAGCAGCATTTATTGCTGATTTATTAGCCGAACAAGCAGCGGGTAAATTACCATTTGACTTATGTTTCTTTTGGGATTCTGTAGGATCTATTCCTTGTAGACTATCAATCGAATCTAATAAGAATAATAATGAGTGGAACGCTGGAGCTATATCTCAACAATTTGGTAACTTTATCAATCAGAAGGTTATCTTATCTCGTAAAGAAAATCAACCATATACTAATACATTAGTAGCTGTTAACAAGGTGTGGGTTGCAAAACCAAACTCACCTATGGAACAACCTAAATTGAAAAATAAAGGTGGTGATACAATGTTCTTTGATTCATCATTTGTAATTACATTTGGTAACGTATCAAACAGTGGTACTAGTAAGATTAAAGCAACTAAAGACGGTAAAGACGTTGAATTTGCAAAGCGTACTAAGATATCAGTTGATAAAAACCACGTTACAGGTGTTCAAACAAAAGGTACTGTAACAATGACAGTTCATGGTTTTATTGATGACGATAAGAAAGCAATTGATATATACAAAAAAGAACATTCTAAAGACTGGTTACAAATTTTAGGTTCAACTGACTTCGATGTAATTGAAGAAGATGAAATGCAAGAAAACTTTAAAGAAATAAATCTAGTAGATGTCGAAGAGTAAATATGAACAATTACTCTCCAACGTACAACCAGACATCAGAAAAGAACTAAGCTCAATTTTAATCATAGACGGCCTTAATACATTTTTAAGAGCGTTTACAATGATTAATCATATAAATCCTGACGGCCACCATATTGGTGGCCTAACCGGATTTCTTAAATCAATTGGTTATGCCATTAGAATGGCTGATCCAACTAAAGTAGTTATTGTATTTGATGGTGTTGGTGGTTCAAACGCTAGGAGAAATCTGTTCCCCGCATATAAAGCAAATCGTAATGCTAATCGCATGACGAACTACTCTATCTTTCAGTCTAAATCTGAAGAACAAGAAAGTATTAACAATCAAATGGAACGTTTGATTCAATACCTTAAATGTTTACCTGTTACTATTACTAGTATTGATGGTTTAGAGGCAGATGATATCATTGGGTATTTAGCTAATAAGTTTCAAGTACATGGTGATACTCAAAAGGTAACTATCATGTCTGCTGATAAAGACTTCCTACAATTAGTATCTGATAAAGTACATTGCTACTCTCCTGTTAAGAAAAAAATATATACACCAAAAGATGTATTAGAAGAATTTGGTGTTAGTAGTTATAATTTTCTAAACTACAAAGTGTTAATGGGTGATTCATCTGATAACATACCTGGTATTACTGGTTTAGGTCCTAAAAAACTAATCAAATTATTTCCAGAATTAAACAGCAATGTTAAAGTTACATTAGATAGCATTATAGAGAAATCAGCTGAATTAATTAATGAAAATAAATTATATTTATCTGTTGTAGAAAGAAGACATCAATTAGAAATCAATGAACGGATAATGTCTTTGAATGGTGATTTATTATCACCAGAGAATAAACAATTAGTTAAAGACGCATTTACCGATTCTTATGAATTAAATATACCGATATTTTTGCAATTATATCACAATGATAAGTTAGGTGAAAGTATTCCTAATGCACAATCATGGTTATCACAATTATTTGGTTATCCAAATTCTTTTAAATAAATTTAAGTTATGACAACGTTACAAAAATTATCAACATACGGACCCGTATTTCAAATAAAAGTATTAGGAGCCTTGCTAACGCAACGACAATTCCTAATTAACATTATAGACTCACTCGATTCAGAGTATTTTGAATCATCAGCACATAAGTGGGTTATTGAATATATTCAAAAGTACTTTAGTGAATATCACACAACACCAACAGTAGAAACATTATCTATTGAGGTAAAAAAGATTGAAAACGAAGTATTAAGAATATCAATCGCTGAAGCATTAAGAGAAGCATTTAAAATGTCTGATCAAAGTGATTTAGAATGGGTAGAAAATGAATTTAGTACTTTCTGTCGTAACCAACAAGTTAAAAAAGCAATATTAGGTTCAGTTCAGTTGCTTGAAATGAATGATTTTGAAAGTATATTACAACTAATCAGTAAAGCAGTTAACGCAGGCGAAGATAAAACAATAGGATTAGATTATAATTTAGATATTGAAGCTAGATATCGTGAAGATGATAGAGGGTGCATTCCATTCCCTTGGCCTGTATTTAATGATATGACACAAGGTGGTTATGGTAAAGGTGATTTAGTATTAGTATTCGGTAATCCTGGAGGTGGTAAGTCATGGGCTATTACAGCAATGGGTGCTTATGCCGCAGCATTAGGATATAACGTAGTACACTATTCACTTGAATTAGGCGAAGGTTATGTAGGTAAAAGATATGATGCTGTATTTTCAGGTATCGAAGTTGATAAATTACATTTACACCGTAAAGAGGTTGATGAAATTGTAGGTAAAGTTAAAGGTAAGGTTATTATTAAAGAATATCCACCTAAAAGAGCATCATTCGATACGATAGAGGCACACTTACAACAATTAGAACATCAGAATGACTTCAAACCAGATTTAATTATCATTGACTATCTAGATTACATGCGTACGCGCTCTAGAAAAGAACGTAAGGAAGAAATTGATGACGTTTATGTTGCTGCTAAAGCATTCGCTAAAGAAAAAGGCATGCCTGTCATATCTCCATCACAAGCAAATAGAGGCGCAGCTAAATCAGATATCATTGAAGGTGATAATGCAGCTGGTTCATATGAGAAAATTATGATTGGTGATATTATATTATCATTAGCACGTAAACGTAAAGATAAAATTGAAGGAACTGGTAATTGGCATATTATGAAGAATAGATATGGGCCTGACGGAATGACATTTAGATCCAGAATAAACACATCGAACGGATATATTGATATAGATCGAAATCCAGTAGATGACGATGATATTGAAATAGGTTCGCAAAATAAAGCTGTGAACGATTTCTCTAGTGTAGGGGCAGAAGAAAGGCAAATGCTTAATAAGAAGTTTTTCAAACTTGAAAACTAATTAGGGTATATACTATATTTATAAATACAACAATAAAAATTATGATAAAGGTTAAACGATTTACGGCTACTTGGTGTGGCCCATGCCGAATTCTTGCTCCAATTTTTGAACAATTTGAAGCAAGCTTCCCAGACGTTATATTTGAAACAATAGACGTTGACGAAGATAAAGAAGCAGCGGCAGAAAACTTTGTAACCTCAATCCCTACCGTTATATTTACAAAAGACGGAGTTGCAAAACAACGTTTTACTGGTATTCAACCAAAGTCTATGTATGTAGACACTATTAACTCACTAAAATAAAAACTGGAATTAAAATGGATGTAACGCAAGAGATTCTTAGCGAAATTACTACGTATATGAAGTACGCTAAGTATATGCCTGAATTAAAAAGAAGAGAAACGTGGAGCGAATTAGTTACGAGAAACAAGGAAATGCATCAGACTAAATTCCCACAACTAAAAGATGAAATCGAAGAAGCTTATAAACTGGTCTACGATAAGAAAGTACTACCGTCAATGCGTTCGTTACAGTTCGCAGGCAAACCCATTGAACTTAATAATTCTCGTATATTTAATTGTTCTTTTCTTCCTATCAATGATTGGAGAGCTTTTAGCGAAATAATGTTCTTGTTGTTGAGTGGTTGTGGAGTAGGATATTCAGTTCAAACACACCATGTTGATGAACTACCTGAAATTAAGGTGCCAACTAAACACAAAAGATATTTAATAGGCGATAGTATTGAAGGATGGGCAGATGCGGTAAGAATGCTTTGTAAAGCGTATTTTACGGGTGCTCCGTTGCCTTTATTCGATTATAGAGATATTAGAGCTAAAGGCGCTCAGTTGATCACCGTAGGTGGTAAAGCGCCAGGCCCTGAACCATTGAAAGAATGTTTATTTAACTTACAAAAGGTATTTGAACGTAAAAAGAATGGTGACAAATTAACATCACTAGATGCTCATGATATGGCTTGCCATATTGC
>OCVQ010001518.1_pt1 | contig 17450 bp, 22 predicted proteins | sample 1539061 | NCBI WGS metagenome assembly OCVQ01 (sample SAMEA3355526, study PRJEB22509) | marine metagenome | biome: marine; feature: river plume; material: water | place: USA | collected 2010-08-08 | depth 0.5 m | reverse complement strand
ATACAATTAATTATATATTATACAATTATAGCAAAAAACAATGAATATACTGAATACTATTTCAAATACTATTTCAAATATTTCAAATATTTTTACGAATTATGGAATGGGAATGGGAAATAAAACGACACATGGTATAAAACATTGTATGAAAACTAATGTGGAAGACATTCATGTAGTATTTATTATAAACGAAACATATGTCAGATGGGATATATTTACATCTATAGATACCATACAAGACATGTACGATGTATTAGAAAAGAAATACCATATAGACAATTCTATTATAGAAATAAATAATAATTATTATCCTACTTATATGCACAATAAATTAGCAAAACTAACAACAGATAGTTCAATTACGGCAAAAATAACAGCAAAAAACAAAAATCAATATGTGTAAATTTCTACATAATCTTTCAAATGTGTATTACATTACTGTGTAATATATCCATCTTCATCATGTAACAGTATAGGTAAATTATTTTTAACAAAATGACACTCTCCGCTAGAGTTCCATTTTACCTGTATTGTTTTTATTTCCACGCCATTTTTATGTGCTTTGTGAACTGCGTCTTTATATATTACATCAATATTAGAAGTTTGAAAATGTTTCACATCATCACGTTGTATAATAAAACACAGTATTGCCCTTACATTACCATTACTAGTAATAGCAATATGTTCTAGTTCTTGAACGTGTTTTAACGCACGAGGACTAACTACATCAGTATTTTTTTTTCGGTAACCATCTGGGAAATATGCTATTTTATCATTGGACGGTTTATTAGTTGCTAGCATTGATTCATATAATTTCCTATCTTTCTTGGATACGTCTACATAATCAGCAAGTGGCACATTTTTTATTTCCATAACAAATGGTTTTCCTGTAGAATCTTTTCCTGCAAAATCAAATCTAGAGTTCAAAATAGTAACCTCCCGATGGTATGACATAACATTCGTCAAATTCAATATACAATTGTTTACGAGTGATTGTTCGGCAATGGTTTCTCCTAGTTTAGGATTTATTCCAATAATAACATTATTATCACATTCTGAATACACTGCCAATTGAATTGTATGGCTACATTTTTGTTTTTTTTGGTCTTTTACTTTTGTCATAATTACATTAGACCCCGCCTCAGCCAATCCACAACACCCTAGTGAAGGAGAATGGGCCATTATTTTATTATTGTCATCAACCCTGTCATTTAGTGTAACATCGGCAACGTATGGTGTTTTACAAAATTGCGAAGGTCTTTTAGTAATTTTACCGGGAACTATTGCGGTAAAATGAATTAATTTGACAGACATTTTAGTTATAAATTTAAGTTTTACAACTAAAATACATGTAATATTATAAATCAATTTTATATATTTTAAATGTCCGAAGATATATAATGAGTATCAAATACGAGTGGACTGGGTTTGTTGCTGCCATACTAGGCGCTATATCATTTTATACATTAGTGTATCATAACTATGTAATACAAGACACGACTAGTTTATCATTCATATGGTTATTTACGACTACTGGTTTACAATTTTTATGGCTTATATTTGGTTTAGCAAATAATATTCGCCCAACTATACTAGTAGCTCCACTAGTTGCTATAGGTACAATGTATCTAATATATTTGAAAATAAAATTGGAAACAGACATACTATAATCGGTTTTTTTGTTTACGTTTTTTGTTTTGTTTTGTTTTTTTTCCTTTTCCTTTTCCTTTCTTTACTCTTTTTTTCGTTTGTTTCCTGGATTTCTTTGTTTTTCTTGTTTTTTTTGTTTTTCTTGTTTTTCTTCCACCATGGCGAAGGAAGTTGGGAGGTATTACTTCTCTTTTACTAGATACGGTTGGAATTTTACCGATGTAAACATTTACTTCTCCGTTTGTTATTTTCCAATTAGGTCCCCATATCAAGGCTATTAAATCATTTAAGTTTTCCAAATCAGTTTTTCTAATATTGTATTCAGGAAATACACCCATCATTTTTGCGGCTTGAAATATTTCATGAATAGAATGACTATATGGAACCATATAAATAATACATGCAATAACTATCATTCGTTTGTCTATAGGTTCATAAGCGTTATCTACATATATATTAAAATAACTGGTTATTGTTATAAGCAACATAACGTGTCCAGAAAAATTACTAACAGAATATTTATTAAATCTTTTAAGCATATTTAATGTAAAATTAGGTTCTTTAGGTTTCATATAGCATATTGGTGGATTATATGCCGGAATAACAGTTCCGTCAGACTTGAGGTTTTTGCGTGAATTTACAGTTACAGTTTTAATGAAGTTTTGCTCTCTTTGTGATAAGGGTGGAAATATTTTATAGGTTATAAATATTTCATTCATGCACTTAAAATTATCATCTATAGCTGGTTTACCAGTTGGTTTATAACTATCAACCATATCTCTTATCATATTTTCTACTGGTAATTTAACTATATCTTGATATGGAAAACCATACACCAATGGATGCCATAACCAACATAATGTTATAGGAGATTTTATTTTATTAGTTTCGTGGTGATCTTGCATTACTTTATAATAAGGTTGTTTATTACTCGTTGAAGAGGAGGGGTTTAGTGGATTCGCGCCAATGATATCACTTGGTAGATATTCTTCTCCTGTGAATTCAATATTAAAACCAATTATGTTTTCAATTAATGAAATACCTTTTTCCATTGTTTCAGTATTTAACATTGGATATCTTGTTTTAAAATTAGTTATACCGTCATTATTTATCGTTGGCTTTATAAATTTGTCATATTCAACTAATAATGAATACATATTACAGTCATTATCTGCTGCACCGAAATTTTTTATCATAGTCATAAGTTCCCTTATATTACTTGTATTTATAACCTTATATATTTGGTCCATCTCTACAATTTCTTTAGGTGTTGTTTTCCCTTCAGATATAGGACTAGTCTCTCGTGTTGTATTTGCAGCCGTAGCACCACTTAATACGGTGGTTTTAGTAACATCACTTAATACATTGGTTTTAAACATAATATTTTTTATTTTTTTAGCTATAACAGATTCGTCATATATTTCAAAATATTTTTTTAATAATTTTACTTGTGAAATAACTAATTGTTTTATATAATTATATACATAACCTTTTGTTATTACTCCTACTTTATCATATAATACTCTAGCTATAGCGTAATTATATTTCATAGGTTCTGTACCAACTGAAATATGTTTTGTATCCATCTAATCTAATCTAATATATAATAAGATTTTATCTTATTAGTATAATTTTTTATTTTATCAACAAAATTATAGATGGGAGTTTTATATGCGTCCAATACAGACGCAGTAGTAATTCCCAATACATATCCAGCAATTACTTGTATAATATTATGACAACCACTCATAACTCTAGCATATCCAACAAGTAACACGGGAATATTGTATAAAATTATATTATATATTTTTAATGTTTTTGTTAAAAGGAATGAATTCATTATAAATGATATAACTGTAACATGGCCGGATGGGAAACCGGATTGATGGTCCATTAATCCACCTGTATTAAATAAGCCACAATCAGTTGAACCATTCGGTCTTTTAAATATAGGTGGATACCATCCAAGTGTAATTTGTTTAATAATAATGTGAATGAATGCCGAAAATAAACTACCACATATCAAAAATACATCCATATTATAAATTAAATAGCAAAAAGAAGATACCGTAATTAATGATAGAATATGATATATAGAATTTATCTTAATAAACATTTTTATATATGATTATTTTTATATATGATTATTTTTAATTATATATAAAAATGTATATAACAAAAGTTACAAAAAGTTACAAAAAATTGAATCATTTTTTCTAAATACTTTATCATACAACTTAATGCAATAAATATAATTTATAATTTATCATATAGTATAGTATATCAATATGATGAATTCAGAACAGATATGCGGTGATTGTTTTTATGCGCCTTCATCACATTCATTTAAACGAATTGGTGATTATTATTATTGTTGCCCGTCAAGTGCTACGAAATATTACGACATTGATGGTATTGAGCACCATATGCGAGTAGAACTATCAAAGGATAATAACCGACCATGGACTTTGATATTAGATATACAAGGATATAGATTAAAGCATAGTCCATGTATTAATGCAATTATAAAGTTGTCGCATACATATTGCTTTAAATATTTACAACAAGTTATCGTTATAAATCAAAACTTATTATTTAAACTGAAATTAAATACATCATGGTATAGTTTATCAAAATCAATACGTGAAAAATTATTCTTTGATGATACTAATAGATTTTCAAAATTATTACAAATGACAAAGCAAGTATATGAAATACATGATTGAGTATGCTTACAAATAGTATACATTTACCTCTAATAACAAATAGGTCCATTACTTGATTTATTGTGTTTCATATTTTGTTTTACATAATTACAATTTGCATTACCACTAAATCCACAAAATAATAAATACGATACTGAAGATAGTATATTGAATTTTACTTGAGTATACATTTTCATGTAAAATATAATATATATACAATTTATTATATTTTACATGAAAATATGCATATGAAGATGATGGTGTAGTAGAATCAGTACATTGGATAATTGCACTTTGATGACGCAGTTTTACACAGATGCACCCAATTTACCTTGATGTCCTGTTGCACTTTGAGATCCGGTTACACCTTGAGGTACTGTTACTGTTGCACTTTTATGTCCTGTTACTGTTGCACTTTGAGGTCCGGTTACACTTTGAGGTACTGTTACACCTTGAGGTCCTGTTGCACCTTGAGGTCCTGTGGCTCCAGTGGCAGGAGGAGGTGTATTTAGTCCAACTAATTTATAATAGTCATTTATAATAGACTCTTTATTTCGCATACAATTTAATCGGGTTGATTCAATAAATGACATTTCCTTTCCTTTATGTAAGAAGAAATTTAATTTAATATCAACTATTGGTGCTTTTTGTCCGGTAACCGGTGTTAAATTATATTTGTTGTTCCATTCATAATCGTTAATAATATATTGAGAATTATTGACAAAAAGATTATTACCTTTTTTGAAAAAAATATTTAATATAAATTTAATATTATTATAAATAATGCCTTTTGTTTTGGCATCATTAATAGTGATTGGTTTATATAATCCTTCAGATTTAATACGCATTATAAAATTATCAAATTGATTTGGGGATAGAAATATCTTCTTAATATCGTCCTCACCTAAATTTGTATCAAGTAATTCTTTTGTAAGTTTAATAGATGGTATAAATAAAATATTTGGAAACTTACTGTAAAGAGACGGGTTAGACATTGTGGGAGTATATAATATTGGTGAATTTACATTATTATTAGGGTCATTCGTAGACGTAGTAAACTGAATTTGTAAGCTATTTTTACTAATTTCTTGGTCTATTTTTTTTTTCATTTGCATTTCGATTTGAGTTTTCGTTTGAGGTCGTGTTTGCGAATTGCTATTCATATTCATATTCATATTCATATTCATATTCATATTATTATATATTATATTTAATATAATATAATATTTACTTAAACCTAATATATGCGCTTATTTACATCACACTATGATAGTAATTCATAAGGCTTTGGTTTCTTTCTACATCTTTTTGTTTTTTTGCTTTTTCTAATAGTTGTATAGCTTGATTGATTTCAACATCATTAATTAACCCATCATTATTCGTATCAACCTTTAAATATTGGTTTTTGTTTGGCAATATGCAAAAATTACTCTTGGCATTTAATAGAAAATTAGATAATACAACAAATACAGCTGTTAATACAAGGGCCACAATAATATCTCTAGTACCCATCCAAGCCATAGAAAATATTAATACTTCGCGTGCGATATTATATTTAATGTATGCTTCCATGGAATCACTTAATTTAATCTCAACAAATCTGGAACCAATATTTAACATTATCATTACTATACCCGTAAAATATTTACTGTTATTCAAACTGTTTAATAATTCAAATATATCCATAACTATATTATATCTACAGAAAATACTAAATACGTAAAACTAAATGACACCGAAGAATCTTCTAATATTTGTTAATTGTAGACTAACTTGGTCTATAGTCATATTCTTAATCCCACTTACCGTTCTAAAATGTGGTCGCATTGTTTGCCTAAAATAACTATTAAACCCTTCTTGTGTGGTAGATATGTTAGGTATATTTATGAAAACCATCAATACATAAAGGGTCAATACACAAAAAAGAAAAACACAAAAAGTTAATAATATATGATTCATATAAAATATATTATTATTATTATTTACTGGGATTTAGCAGTTACACTTGCTCTGTCAATAACAGGACTACTATTGGAATCAACAGATTTCAAATTATCTTCCACTGTTAATCTTTCACTAGATGAAATAATATCGTATTTACAATCATCGTCACAAGGATTACACATATCGGATAAAAATGTAATATCAGGGAAGTTGTCGGTGATTTGTTGTTGATTTATCGCTACTTCCGTGCCATTTTTCATTAATTTACCATCAGAACAATATTTGCCTTTAAAGTTCTGTATAAGGGTTTCTTTAGAAGGTTTTTTATCTGATGATGAATCATCCATATTCGTCATTGCTATTTTTTGTTTAGGTTTAGGTTGTTTATTCGTCATTGCTATTTTTTGTTTAGATTCCATACCTTCTATAACATTTGTTTCATTTAGAGAAATGAAGATTAAAACGGCTAAAATACCGGCTAAAATATGATAATGAGATGCGACTATTATTATTACGAGAATAAGTAGTTTTCCTAAAATGTTAGATAAATGATTCATGGTTCTTATATAAATTAATAATATAATTTTCCGACGCTTATTTAAATTATTATCTGTATTTTTTATAAGTAAAGATGTCTTTAGCAATGTATGCATCCGATTATAATAATGCAGAAAATTCAAATAATAACCCTATTCAAAAAAAAAGAGACAATATAAGCAGACACAATAAGACGCTTAAAAGAAAGGAGGGATTCAAATCAAATCCAAATCCAAATCCAAAGATGGCTGAACTTGTTAAAAAAATTCACGACGATGAAGAAGATGGAGACGAAGATGATTTAAGTCATTATCAGCCAATACAAAACCCATCATCAGCTGGTGCTGAACGAATGGATAATAGCAATATGGAAGATATAATGGAATCACAACAGATGGATAATAAACCATATTCTCAATCCGTTCAAGAAAATTTTACACAATTACCTAGTGAATATGCGAAACAATATTATCAACAATATGTACCGTATTATAATCAAAGTTCGGATGACAACACGCCAAATGGTGTAAATAAAGATGAATTATTAACAAAGTTGAACCAAATAATATATTTATTAGAAGAGCAACAAGACGAGAATACCGGACATGTGACGGAAGAATTAATTTTGTATTCATTTTTAGGAATATTCATGATTTTCATTGTTGATTCTTTTGCTAGAGTTGGAAAGTATGTTAGGTAATACACCTTTGAAGATTTGAAGATTTGAAGATTTGAAGATGAATTCGTTAAACGATATGTTATTATTTATTTGATAATAACATATCACATGGAAAACTATTCATCCCAAGAGAAACAGAAGGAAACAAGTCAAGAATCTCACCCTCCTAGTATTACTAGTATAGTGGTCAATGACGAGACTACAGCATTAAATTTATTAGTGCAATTCGTCCATATAGCACAAAAAAGAGGTGCTTTTAACCTACAAGAATCAGCCAAAATTTGGGAATGTGTCTCCAAATTTATGAAAAAAGAGTAAAAAAGAGTAAAAATGAGTAAAAATGAGTAAAAATGAGTAAAAAGGAAAAATAATATGATTTACAATGTAAAAAATTATATTATTTCATTTATTCGGGCTTTTGAAATACATATAAATACTGATATTCCATTTGTGCCATCAATAGGTCAACTTCAGCATACGCAATGAAACCAGCTTCTTTGCATTCTGAAATAACTTTTTGCTTAGGAGGTATCCACATTTTATGAACGTTTTCACGCACTTTACTTGAGCCATCACTAGTATCTTTAAATATTTCTCTAAACTGGACGAAATCATTAGGAAATGTTTGAAAATCAGATTTATAATTAAAATTATTGAAAACGACTTCAGATGAGGTTATTCTATTTTTAGCAAAACTCTGAGGATTCACAAGCACAAATGGTTTAGCGGCGGGTACAACCGGGTCAAATTTATTTTTATCTACCAATTGAACTACAAAGAAGCCTCCTGGTTTCAACCAACTATATATGTTTTGAATAAATTCAGTTTTATTTTTATATTTGTAAATATTTAGATTTAAACAAGTAATGTGGGTGAACTGTTCTGAATTAAATGTCATGGCTTTTAATGGGTCTGCTACTTTAAATTGGATAGAAGGATATTTATTTTTGGCATAATTCACCATAGCGGACGATTCATCAATACCTATAACTTGTAAATCCTCCTTATATAAGTCGTTTGCGATATGTCCGGTTCCACTTCCAATAACAAGTATATTACTTTCTGATGTAGGTTTTGTAATATTTTGAATACTTCCAACCTCGTATTTATTTACAATATCTTTAAAAAATAATTCATCATATATATTTACGTAAAAATCATCGTATAAATTAATCCCTTTTTTAACCACGAATTTATCTGTTTGATTAATAAAGCCTTCTTGTTTAGGTTTTACCTGTTTATATATATTGACTAAAATGAATATAATTGCCAACAATACTAATAAATGAAACCAAACCGGCATTTTTGTAAAAGTTCTATGCATTCTGTTATAAATAGTCACCAATCCCATTGTATATATGTATAATTATGTTATTTTTTTTATAGTAAATTTTATATGAATGATTTTGATATTAACGATATGCGAAATGAAAAAGAATTCAAGGGGATTACTTTTTCCAAATTTAAAAGAAGCGATGCAAAAAAGGAATTACTAAATAGTTTGAGTAATGGGAAAATAGAACATGCATTAAATTGGAGTGCCGAATTTATATGTTCGGGATTGTTTATTGAATTATGGGATATTATATTATCTTTCGTAGGAAAGCATATACATTTAGGTAATCCTAAATTACCTATTTATTTAGAATTGCGTTTTAATAATTTCAAAGATATTGTAAAAGGAGGATATACTGGGTTTGAGATTAACATGCGGAATAGTGATAAAATAAGAAAATTATTTGCAGAAATAATAATCGTGTTATGTAAGTCTAAAAAGAAACATTCAATTGAGAGTGTCAAGATTAAAAAAAAAGAAGAATTTGATATGACAATAATGTCTTCTAAGCTTAAAGCTCCGAATGTAAATTATGTAACAAACATTTTTAAGCCAGATGATCCAAAGGAATTATTTATTGCTGTGAATGAATTTATGTATCATATATCCAAGGATTCGCACAATTCACTTGAAGCATGTTATTGGTTTGAATGGATTATTGAATTTGATAATTTATGTAAAAAAAAGAAAGAGCCGTGTGTATGTGAACGAAGAACGTTTGTAAACGCTGATGAAAAATTTCAAAAAGACCCGATATGGGTAATATGGGATGCGTTGTTTTATTTAAGCTCATTAAATAAGTGTGATATTCGTAAAAAAATAATTAAAAGTATATTTGAATTATTTACAATAAGATATACGTCTAGTGCTAAAACGAGGAGAAAATATTTAATTTATTTTGCAATATCAGTTATTACCGAAAAGTTTGATACAACCACAAATATAATTGAAGATAAGCATATTATAGATAATATAACACAGAAAATAAATTTTATATACAAAGAGATTAAGAAAAATGAAGTATCCCCAGCAATGGACTATTTATTTAATGGTGTAGAAAAGTCGAATAGAGAGAAAACAGTTGAAAAATTAGATAAAATGAATACAATAAATACGGTTATAAGAAGCTATCCAAATTGAGTACATTGTATATCTGACCATAGAGTAGAGTATTACATTACTTATCTAGAATTTGAATTAGAATTAGAATTAGAATTATAATTAGAATTAGAATTTTGAGGTGTCAAAAACTGTTCTTGAACTTGTAAATCGTCTAAATAATTAGATGTAAAAAATGGGTTTAAGTTTGTTTGGGCTATCATTTCTCGTTCATTCATTTTTTCAAACTGATTTTCACGCTTCGTATCACTTCTAATAAAGTCAGGGCCTTCTTGTAATATAGTTTCCATAACATTATCGGCTACTACTACATGTTTGTCTTTTAGCTTTGTTCGTTCATAACCATGATCTTCTATAGATGGAGACCATTTTAAAAATATATATCCACTCATATACATTTTTTAATTATTTTTAAAATTGTTTTCTAACTATTTTAATTTCTTTACCTCGTTTAAACCGATTGCTATCCATATTTCCTCGTTTAATATTACAATCCAAGCAACATATTACTACATTGTCATGATTATGACCCTTTGCATTATTTATTCTATCAAGCGTCCATTGTTTTTTTGAAAACACTCGTGTATATAATAATTCACAATTATCTCTACAATAAAAACATTTTAGTTTACTTGTCATAAGCTTCTCTATGGTTTGGACGAGAGAAATTAAGCATGATATATCATATATATTATTATGGATGTCTTGTGTTTTATATCCATTTATTTTTTTCTGTATTTCTCTCTTTATCATTTGTTCTAATTCATGTTCTTGTTCTAAATATAATTTATTTATTATTTCAATCTGCTTATTGTATGTGTAATATATATCATCTAACGTCCATTTTATAGTATCATTTCTAATAGGCTTTTCTACGCCATTTAATTTATCAATATTGCGTTTACCAGTAATATCAATAGATTTCATCAAATGTAAATATACTGTTATTTATTTATATTATTTTAAAAAGATATAAACTGAAAACGTCATATATATATACGAATATGAGCGAATGTATTGAATTAAAGAATATTAAATATAAATCAATGCTAATAAATGGAAATATGAATGATAATGTTAAAGAAACTGTTGAAAATATGTCTAATTTAGATCTGTTTTTATCCGATGAAAAACAAAATATATTAAATGAGCCATGGATAAAATTAGATAAAACTACAAAGTTACAAAAATTCAAACAATATGTAGCTAATAACCATTCGGATGACACTGGAACCGAACAAGATATGTTGTATAATTACTTAGCTATTAATTTAGATAGAAAAAAACTATTGAAAGCAAAGGAGGTAATATACGAAAAAGATACTGGAGTAATTACATCAATTCCATCATTATTATACAATACTACAACCAAAAAGTATACATTAAAGCGTTGTGATAAGCGACAATCTACGCTTAAATCATTAGCTCCTAAAAAAAATAAAGAGAATAAAGGAAATAAAATTGATATAAACAATTAGACATTAATTACGTAAATACAATAATAATATGATGAATGATTTACCAGAATTAACCGATATAATAAATACATTCGATATATCTACATTAATATCTCCTATTGAAAAAACGGATATAGAGTTAACAATGGCAGATATTATGGATAATTATATTGAGAATAATCCATTATCTTTTAGTTCTCCAAAATTTCATGAAGATATGGATAATTATGTTATAAGTATAATTCTCCAGACAATCGGTCATATATATATTGACAAGGAGTCATTGGAATTTGAAATAGATGAAATATATGAAGATATAAAAAAACAATACTTTACTAAATATTATCCAGTTAGGTCTTATGAGGATTCATTTATTAGAAAACATCCAAATATACAAAAAATGGCTTTAAAAATATATGCGGTTGAAACAAAACCGCAACCAGACCAACGAACGAACGAATGGTATATATTCCGACACAATTTAATTACGGCTAGTTCAGCATGGAAAGTGTTTAAATCACAATCATCTATAAATCAGCTAGTGGTTGAAAAATGTAAAACATTGGATGTAATAAAATATAGTAATGTCAATACAGCTACACCAATGCATCATGGTACTAAATTTGAAGAAGTGTCTATTATGTTATACGAATATATGTATGATACAAAGGTGAAAGATTATGGATGTATTCAACATGACAAATACAAATTTTTAGGGGCATCGCCTGATGGTATTAATGTGGACCCATCTTCAGACCGATATGGACGAATGGTTGAGATAAAAAACCCGACAACCAGAGAAATAACTGGTATTCCAAAAGAAGATTATTGGATTCAAATGCAATTGCAAATGGAAACTTGTGATTTAAATGAATGCGATTTTCTTGAAACGATATTTAAAGAATACGGTGATGAAGAGGAATTTATGAATGATGGTTCGTTTACATACAATGAAAAGGGCGACTTAAAAGGAGTAATCGCTTATTTTATGAAAGATGGGAAACCATTTTATGAATATATGCCATTATATAAAACGGAAGCCGAATATAATATATGGGTTGATTCAATGATGGAAAAACACAAGTCACTAACATGGGTAAAGAATATTTATTGGCGGTTAGAACAATATAGTTGCGTTTTAGTATTGCGAAATAAAACTTGGTTTCAACATGCTATTCGTAAAATATCCGATGTATGGGATATTATTGAAAAGGAAAAAATAACTGGTTGCGAACATAGAAGTGCTAAAAAATCAAATAGAGCAATCCGTTCAAATTCCATTACTGAATCACAATCCAACGCCACACCTGCGTGTTTAATTAATGTAAATAACTTGAAAAATCAAATAATTTACATTGATACTAAGTTTGAATTAGTTGATATCAGTGGGACATGTTAGTTTATGTGACGCATAATAATTTACCCTAATATCTGGGGATGAAAATTGAATTCCGATGGGAGTTTGAGGCACATCTATTTTTTTTTTATCATATAATCCATTACAAAAATCCGCAGGAGAACAAAGTCCATTGTTAGGAGTAGACCAATATCGCACATTATTAGTATATTGTCCGTATGATGAACCGAATACTGGATAATTAGGATAATTATCTTCATAGGTATTTTCAGATACCCCCATATGTTTCTTTAAAGGATAATCTTCATGTAATAATGGTACAGTTACATCCATAGGATATGTGCCAGGGGTTAATACACTAAACCCTTCATATGAACCTTTTACAATTGGAATACTAATTAATGAAAATAATAATGCTAAAATTAAAAATATTATTTGTTTTTGCATTCTGCTATATATATACTTTTGAATATTTTATTCTATTATAGAATGATTTAAAATTATAAACCTAAGTATATACATATATTCATGAATCAAGAACAAGAAATGCGGGTTCTTAAGCGAAATGGTAAATATGAAAATATAGGATTTGATAAAATATTGAAACGAGTCAAAGGTATTGGGAATGAATGTAAAATTAAACTCAATTATACTAGTTTTGTTATGAAAGTAATAGATCAGATATACGATGGTATTCCAACCACTAAAATAGACGAATTAGCTGCCGAACAATGTGCGTCACTTAGTATTCAACATCCAGATTATAATACATTAGCTAGTAGAATAATTATTTCAAATCATCATAAAAATACAGATAGTTCTTTTTTTTCAGCCATGGATAAATTATATAAATTTACGGATATTCACGGTAAACATGCACCACTTATAAGTAAGGATTTATACGATAATGTACGCAATAATAAAGACACATTTAATGCTATGATAGTTCATGAACGTGATTATTTAATTGATTATTTCGGATTTAAAACACTAGAACGTGCGTATCTTATGAAAATATCCAATGAAATCATTGAAAGACCACAGTATTTATGGCTTCGTGTTGCTATTGGAATTCACGGACACGATATTGCCAAGGTAAAAACCTCCTATGATTTAATGTCTCAAAAATATTTTACACATGCTACTCCAACATTATTTAACGCAGGAACTCCTAACCCACAGCTTAGCTCTTGCTATTTATTAGCACTAGAAGACGATAGTATTGCTGGAATTTATAACACATTAAGTGATTGCGCTCAAATTTCTAAATACTCTGGAGGTATTGGTCTACATATTCACAACATTCGTGCTGCTGGTAGTCATATTAGAGGTACAAATGGTAGTACTGATGGACTAGTTCCTATGTTGCGTGTGTATAATGCAACAGCACGATACGTTAATCAAGGTGGAAAGCGAAATGGAAGTTTTGCTATTTATCTAGAGCCATGGCACGCAGATGTTGAGAATTTCCTAGAAATGAGAAAGAATCATGGAGATGAGGAAATGAAAGCAAGAGATTTATTTTACGCTCTTTGGATTCCAGACCTATTCATGGAACGTGTAAAAACAAACGGTGATTGGACTCTTATGTGTCCGGATCAATGTCCGGGTCTATCAGATTGTTATGGTGCCAAATTTGTTGAATTATATACCACATATGAGACTCAAGGAAAGGGTAAAAAAACTATCAAGGCAAGAGAATTATGGTTTAAAATGATGGATAGTCAAATGGAAACAGGAACCCCATATATTCTATACAAAGATGCGGCAAATAATAAATCAAATCAAAAAAATCTAGGCACAATTAAATCGTCAAATCTTTGCACTGAAATTATAGAGTATAGTGATTCAAATGAGACAGCTGTGTGTAATCTAGCCAGTCTTGGATTATCTAATTTTGTAAATGAGGATAAAACATTCAATTATGATAAATTACATGAAGTAACCAAAGTCGTCACTGATAATTTAAATAAAGTGATTGATATTAATTTTTATCCAACTGATAAAACCAAACGAAGTAATATGAGACATCGTCCTATTGGTATTGGCGTCCAAGGTCTAGCAGATACATTTGCCATGATGGATGTGCCATTTCATTCAGATGAAGCGAGGGAAATTAATAAACTGATTTTTGAAACCATATATCATGCATCAATGGAAATGTCTATGGAGATTGCTAAAGGTAGATACATGCAAATTCAAGATGCCAAAAATAATGGTGGTGTATCTGCGTTCAAACATTATATATCTTTATTTAATGATTATGAGACTAAAATAGAAAAATCCCAATTTTGTGGTGCATATAGCACATTTGAAGGGTCTCCTCTATCTCAAGGCATATTTCAATTTGATATGTGGGATGTTACACCATCGTCTAGATATGATTGGGATATATTAAGACAAAATGTAACTAAATATGGTGTTAGAAATTCTCTTCTGGTTGCACCTATGCCTACTGCTAGCACCGCACAGATTTTGGGAAATAACGAATGCTTTGAACCATTTACAAGCAATATTTATACGCGAAGAACTATTGCGGGTGAGTTTATTATGGTTAATAAACATTTGATGCGTGAATTGATTGATATTAAAATGTGGAACGAACAAATCAAAAATAATATTATTACCAATAACGGTAGCATTCAACAGATTGAAGGAATTTCCCAACATATCAAAAATAAATACAAAATAGTATGGGAAATACCAATGAAACACATTATTGATATGGCAAAAGACCGTGGTCCATTTATTTGTCAAAGCCAAAGCATGAATTTATGGGTAGAAGAACCTAGTTATAAAACATTGACATCAATGCATTTTTATTCGTGGGAAGCCGGATTAAAAACTGGTATTTATTATTTGAGACGAAAAGCAAAGCATCAAGCACAACAATTTACAATAGAACCAGATAAAAAAACAAATCAAGTAGACGATCCGGAACCATGTGAAATGTGCTCTTCTTAAATATTCAAAGGTGTATACATTACACCTCTCTTAGCATTAATCTAATTTGTCTATTTATTCTAGAAATATCTGTTTTTAATTCGATTTTACAAAAGCATCGCATACATATTAATATGTCAATCAATGCGTTATGTGTATTTCTAGGCTCTTTTTTAAACAATTCATTATATAATTCCGATAATTTCGGATATTTAAAATATTTTTCTCCATCACTATTTATTACTTCAATTTTACATAGATTAACGCTATTTTTCATAGTACAATATGTATTACTTACATTCATGCGGATTTTATTTCTAATCCCTTCTACCATTACCATACGCTTATCAAATGATACATTATGACCCACAAATAAATCACACATGTTCGCATATTTATTAAATTTTTCTAATGCATCTGTAATAGGTATCCCCCTAATTAACATCTCTCTACTTATGTTATGAATTTTTTGACTACCAGGGTCTATATTAACACCAAATGCAATGTTAATATAGTCGTCTTCAATCGTTATAATCTCATTTGTATCCGAATCATATACAATGTAAGCTAGTTGAATAATATGAGGCCATTTTCCAGTCTCATAAATACTAGGGTTTCTGCCTTCAGGTAGGCCGGTTGTTTCAGTATCAAATATGAGAACCTTCATCTTATTAATTTACTTATATAATATTCATATTATGTAACTTCAATTTTATTATGTAAATAGGTTTTAACTAGTTAAAATTTGGTATGGTAGAACATCTGTAAATCCTGTGGATGAAACGTTTACACGTGGTATACTAAGTGGTATACTATTGGATTGGGTGTTATTTATCAGCGGTTTCATACAGATATCTATATCATCAATGTAAAATCCACTATCTATACCAGTATCACTATCATTATTCGCAGAACACGTAAATGCCAGCCTTGTACCGTATGAGTAAGTATATGAATTAGCTTTTCTCCATACATTTATCCAAGATAATACATTTACAGGTGTTGTCCCGTCTACGCTATATAAAAATGTTTCATTTTCGGGGTCAGCATCATATGTTATATTAATTTCTATATTATGCCATTCATTGACAGTCAACCCTGTAGCTATGTTGTTAAATGGAAATGACCCACCTCCATAACTATACGAATCTACACTAACACTATTATAATTATTCGTTAAATATAAATTAAATCCAGTTCTATCATTTCCGGCATATGAGCCATTATATATAACTGCTGTTTGTGGTCCACTACCGCTACCAGAACTGTTTACATAAAACCTAAATTTATAAGTGAATTGTCTTGTAATAATTTCGGAATTAAATGCTGTCTCGTTTATTGCGTTCGTTTCTATAGGTAACTTCGGTGTAAATGGCGATCCCTGACCGGGGCTACCATATAGTGTGGTTTTCCCAATATACCATGAATAAGGTGATGAATAAAAAATAGAACTGGTAATTGTTTCATCATCTGTAGAATCATTTGTAAAATATGGTTGAGCTCCTCCACTCCACCCACCTTGAATAATAGTATTTTGACTATCAGATATAGGTCCTGGCACAAAATAGTTATATGCAGGTTCTGTTCCACTAATTTGTGGACTAAAATCAATGAAAATTCTTTCAGCACAATCTAATGGAGGTAATGGAGATGGTATACGCACTACATCACAACAACCCTTAGCATACTGTCCTTGTGCTCTTCTTAATAATGCTCTTCT
>OCVQ010001516.1_pt1 | contig 17462 bp, 15 predicted proteins | sample 1539061 | NCBI WGS metagenome assembly OCVQ01 (sample SAMEA3355526, study PRJEB22509) | marine metagenome | biome: marine; feature: river plume; material: water | place: USA | collected 2010-08-08 | depth 0.5 m | reverse complement strand
CCTTTCGCCTCAGTGGTGATGATAGTGTAAGTAGAAACCACTTCGTTCTCCTTATTTTTCCAAGTTGACCAGAGACCAGCCATAGCAAATGGTTCATCATTTGGTAGCGAAATTAAGTACTTTTGTTTTTGCTTGCCTTTATCGTCCAGCCATTGCCATTCGTAGAAACCATTTACCAAGACCAAACACTTTTGATGTAGAATATCACGAAAGGACGGTTTTTCACGCAGCGTTTCAATGCGTGCGTTCAGCGTCATGTTTTGAATTTTAGTATCTGTTGCCCAGCTTGGTAGCAAGCCCCATTGAAACAATTGAATTGCCTTCGGATTAGCATTGGTAATAATAGGCGTTTTCGGATGCTCGAATCCATTGAATACTTCACTCCGAAAACCTTCGGTTGTAACCAGTTCAGCCTTGAAACGGTTTTCCATTTCAACCTTATCAATCGTTTGTTTCGTTGAGAAGCACATGAAGTAAAAATAGAAGTTTTTACTCAATTCCTAAGATTGAAAAGAATTGCGTAATTCACACTTCTTAATTTGTGAAAGAATAGATTTGGTTATTTGACAATTATGCTGTACACATAAAACACTCGTCAATCTTTGTATTTAGGACAAGTGCTGTAACCACTTTTGCTAACTTGTACTTTGCTTTTAAATGTATAACATCCTCAACTTCTGGTTGAGTCCCGTTGCTTTTATTCCAAGCCAAATATGTTATATTTAACTTTTGTTATAAATTGAAAATAAAAGCACTATTTTTGGCAGTGATTAGACCATGAATAACTTACCTAAACTAAAGACCATTGTAGGATTTTGCGTGCAATTGCATCCGATTGCGCTGTATTTATTAGGTTATTTAGACGCCAAGGAGAGTTTTCTTGTACTTGGTGTTTCCTATTTAATTTATGCGTTATTTATTCAAGTAAAAATGGGTTATGCATTTGTTTTTGACCTTACGCGGCTTCAATTTCCAAAGAAAAAGAACGCATTTGAAAAAACAACCAGTGCTTTAGGTTATTTCGTAGGCTATTGTATAGTGCTTTTTATTTGGTTGTTTCTTTACCTTTTCTTTTTCGCACTCATGTACGATGCAATTGCACGAGGAATTGATTACGATGCACCAACCATTTGGGAGGGTAGTTCGGGGAGCCTCCTTATTCGGACATTGATCATCAACGGCTTATTTTTTCTAATTTCAGATGCTATAGATTTTTGGAAATACGTTAAAGCATACAAGCTTGAACACCACGACATGATGCGTTCGATTTTTCTCAACCTTCAACTTCAAACAGGTAACAAGTGGACAATGATTCCCATTTTTTGGTTTTTATTTTTCTGGGCACTTTTCATTTTCTTAGTCACAGCCATGGCTTTTGAATGGGCAATTGTTTCGTTCTTATTTTTTGATATCGGCTTTTCGTATTTGAAAATGTTAGAAAAGAAAAAGAATGATTTTTATTAATTGTTTGTAATAGTGTCTTTCTGCGCTGAAACGCTCATTCACTTTTAATTTCTATCACCCTATAAAATTCACGATTAAACACTTTAAAATAGGGCTTTGCCTTGTATTCAAAAAAAGCAGGAATAAAGAAGCCAATGGTTTTGCGTTCACGTTCATTGTATGAATTGAGGTAGTTCATTTTTTCTTCCGCCTCTTTTTCAATATTCAGTTGAACAGTAGGTTCAGGCATACCATCCACTTCATAAGCTTCTTTTGATCGTTCCCACATATCCCCTGGAAGTCCCCATGACATCATCCGCATTGAATGCCGTTCCATGATTTTATCCATCATGTGTCTGGTATAAACGCTTTGGTAAATATAGTTTGGCTTAATTGCACCCGAATTGGATAAGTCAAGAACCAACTGGCTCATCATTACATGGTCGGGGTGTCCATAACCACCAATTTCGTTTTCCAAACTAAAGATGACGGAAGGTTAAAAAGTATTCACCTACTCAATAATTTGCTCTTCGATTAATTCTGTATTAAACAGCTCGTCGAATTTTGCTTTAGGAATTCCTTGAAGAAGTTCGGAATGAAATGGAGTTCGCGCAGCAGCACCGTAGGTGAAAAAGTAAGGTTATAGACTTAGATTACTTCCTCAACACCTTCACATCACCATTAATCCCAATACTAATAATCTGAGAAGGAGTAGTCATTTTTTCTGTTAAGCGTTCTTTGAGAATGAAATCGACATTTTTTTTAATAGATGCATCGATAGAATCATAGCACGTTGGAGAAGCTTGACTTGAAAGATTGGCAGAAGTACTCACTAATGGCTTACGCATTCCACGAATCAATTTCAAGCAATTAGGATCTTGTGTAATTCGAATTCCAACAGAACCGTCCTGAGCAAGAACAGAAGGAGCTAATCCTTTCGCATTGGGATAAATAATCGTCAACGGTTTTACTGCCAAATCTGCTAAATCGTAACAGATTTCATGGTATTCTGGAATAAAACGATCAATCATTTGAAAGCTGTCCACCAATAGAATAAAGCTTTTTTCCTCAGGACGATTTTTAAGCGAAAGAAGTTTTTGGCATGCTTCTTCATTTGTCGCATCGCACCCTAATCCCCAAATCGTATCAGTCGGATATAAAACCGTTCCGCCTTTCTTAAGTCCTTCTATGATATCTTGCATACTAATCCTTTAATAAATCTGGTCTTCGGGCAATTGTACGCTCCATCGCCTTCTCATCGCGCCATTTTTCAATCTTTCCAAAATCTCCTGATAATAACACTTCAGGCACTTTCCACCCCTTAAAATCTTCCGGTCGAGTATAAACTGGAGGAGAAAGTAAATCGTCTTGAAAGCTGTCTGTCAATGCTGAAGTTTCATCGTTGAGAACCCCTGGGATTAATCGAACAACACTATCAACCAGAACAGCTGCGCCTAATTCGCCACCAGAAAGCACATAAGAGCCAATGGATATTTCTTTTGTAATGTAATGTTCGCGAATGCGTTCATCAACACCTTTGTAATGCCCACAAAGAATAATAAGGTTTCCTTTTAAGCTTAAATCGTTGCAAATAGCTTGTTCCAACACTTCACCATCCGGTGTCATAAAAATGATTTCGTCGTAAGTGCGTTCTGCTTTTAATTTTTCAATCAAAATAGAAATTGGTTCAATGGACATTACCATTCCAGCACCACCTCCGTATTGGTAGTCGTCTACTTTATTGTGTTTATCCGTAGAATAATCACGAATATTATGAATTATCAATTCCAAATGTCCTTTTGTCTGGGCACGTTTCATGATAGAATCTGAAAACGGGCTAGTCAGTAAATCGGGTAAAATAGTGAGTATGTCTATTCGCATAGGGCAAATTTAACTATTTTAGACCAGCAATAATTCAAACTAATGAAGCAAATTATAACAATACTTATTCTGGTTTTTTCTTTCACATCTTTTGGGCAATTAAAGTCGAATCAGACGTACAATTACAAGGAATTAATTGAAGTGTATAAATCGTTAGCTGACAAGCATAAGGAAATTGAACTATACGCCATGGGGGAATCTGATTATGGTTTGCCAATATATCTGTGCATTGTGAATGGCGCACAGGATTCGATTAAGTCATTTGAAAAGGCAAGAACGAGTACAACACTTTTGATCAATAACGCAATTCACCCAGGAGAACCTGATGGTGTAAATGCGTGCTTAGAGATAATAAATGAATGGATTGAAAACGGAAAAAGAACCCAAGCACTGCCAGTTATTGCAATTATTCCTGCTTACAATGTAGGTGGAATGATGGTTCGTTCAGGAACAAGTAGAGCAAATCAAGATGGACCTGAAGAATATGGTTTTAGGGGAAATACGCAAAACTTAGATTTAAATCGTGATTTTGTAAAAATGGACTCAAAGAACATGTTCACCTTTGCAAAGATTTACCATGCCCTTGAACCAGATGTATTTATTGATACACACGTTTCGAATGGCGCGGACTATCAATATACCGTTTCATATATCGCCAATATAAAAGAAAGAATGGCTCCGGGCTTGGGAGATTTATTGCACACTAAAATGCTTCCTAGCATCCAATCTAAATTACCTAAATCAGGCTTTGACTTAATACCTTATGTTGACACTAAAGGTGAGACGCCTGAATCTGGTATTCAAGTGTTTAATGATTTACCGCGTTATTCAATGGGATATGCTTCAATGATGAATTCCATGAGTTTTACGATAGAAACGCACATGTTGAAGCCATTTGAAGAGCGAGTAAAAGCGACGAAGGCTTTTATTTATGAAGCATTGAAGTGGATTTCTGATAATTCCACTCAAATCGAAATTGAAAGAGAAAACGCTTTGCAATGGGAAAAAGAACTAAAAGAATACGAATTTGGATACGAATTATCGGATAAGAAGGATTCCATTTGGTTTAAAGGATTTGAATACTCAAAACCAATCAGTGAGATTACAGGACTTCCACGATTAAAGTATCACAGAGATCGTCCGTATGAAAAGTACGTGCCGTATTATAAAACGTATGTGTCAAAGAGTAAATCTCATATTCCAGATTTCTACATTTTAGGCGGACAGAATTCCCGTGTGCTAGAGCGTTTGAAGGCAAATCAATTCAAGTTTGAGGTACTTCAAAAAGACACGGTCATTCAACTGGGAAGTGTAAGAATTGAAAAGTTTGAAACTTCTAAAACGGCCTACGAAGGACATTACGCTCATTCAAACGTTTCCTCTACGGTTGAACTATCGGTAGTTAAATTCAAAAAGGGAGATATTCTAATACCTACGCAACAGCGAAATAAACGTTTTTTAGTATCTGTAATGGAATCACGAGCGGAAGATAGTTATTTTAGTTGGAATTTTTTCGATAGTTATGTGCAACAAAAAGAATATTTCTCGCCATATGTTTTTGAAGACCAGGCAATCGAAATCTTAGAATCAAATCCTCATTTAAATGCCGATTTTGAAGAGAAAAAGCAAACGGACGCTGAATTTGCAAAATCTTCTTGGAGCCAATTGTATTATATCTATTCCAAAAGCAAATACTTTGAACCATCCTATAACTTATTGCCTATTTATGAAGGGATGTTTAATACGGGAGAGGAGTAAATTAATTGATCCGTTTTACTTGAGTTGATTAATGATTGATTAATTTTACCAAATCATTCAAATAAAACGAGAAGTATGACATTTGATATCGCTATTGTTGGAGGAGGAATCGTTGGAGCAGCGACCTTTTATAAATTACAAACAAAATATCCTTCTTTGAAGATTGTTTTGATTGAGAAGGAAGGCGAGTTGGCAGATCATCAAACAGGTCATAATTCAGGGGTGATTCACTCAGGATTGTATTACAAACCAGGTTCATTGAAAGCGCGCAATTGCATTCAAGGGCGACATGAACTAGTTGCTTTTGCCAAAGAACACGGAATCGATCACGATGTATGTGGTAAAGTTGTTGTTGCTACTGATGAGTCTGAACTCGAAAACATGGAGAAAATCTACAAAACGGGTTTGGAAAATGAGATTGAGGGCTTAAGGAAATTAACGGGAGAGGAGATTAAAGAATATGAGCCAAGTGTTGAAGCAATAGCTGGATTGTTAGTTCCTTGTACTGGAATTATTGATTTCCGTGGAGCGACGAAAAAGATGGTGGAGCTGGCTTTAGCGATTCAACCAGAAAGCCGCCTTTATTTAAATGAAGAAGTTACAGAGATTCAAAAAAAGGGTGAGACATCCTTTGTTGTTACACCAAAACAAAAAATTGAAGCGCGTTATTTGGTTTTCTGCGCAGGTTTGCAAGCAGACCGAATGGCGAAGAAAGATGGTGTGAAGTTGAAAGAAAAAGTAGTTGGATTTAGAGGTGACTATTATGAATTAACGGAGCAAGGAAAACACAAAGTGAAAAACCTAATTTACCCAGTTCCAAATCCAGATTTCCCATTCTTAGGAGTTCACTTTACGCGAATGACAGATGGGGAAATTGAATGTGGACCAAATGCAGTCTTTACATTCAAGCGCGAAGGTTATGGTAAAACGGATTTCTCATTAAGAGATACGTGGGACGCGCTAACATATCAAGGTACATGGAAATTGTTTTTCAAAAACATGCGCTTTGGAATTAATGAATACAGACGTGCATTTTCTAAAAAACTGTTCTTAAAAACACTACAACGAATGATTCCTTCATTAACCATGGATGATATAAAACCGGGTAGAGCAGGAGTAAGAGCGCTTTTATTGCGTCAAGATGGAGATACAAGAGATGACTTTAGAATCGAATACCATGGAAATGCAATTCATGTTTTAAATGCGCCTTCACCAGCTGCAACCGCTTCATTGGCAATTGGCGGTTATATCACCGAAGAAGTAGAGAAACATTTTAAGTTGTAGGAATATTTTTAATTGATTCTTCTTTTTTTTGCGATGCAAAAAAGGAAGACAATTATACTTGCTTCTTGGCTACTAAAATCAAATCAGTTACTTCTTTACCTGCAGAAACTGACGGAACACGAATTACTTTTAGTAAAAACAATCCAGCATCTTTAATTGCTTGATCCAAGTATTCAAATTCATGGTAATGCATAAATAACTCGTGTTCACCTGTGCTTGATTTTGTCATGCCAGATGATGAATATGGTCCTTCCATTGTACTGATGTACAATATCCCTTCAGGCTCCAATAGTTCAGCAGCATCGTGGATAAGTCGAATAGCTTCTTCCTTTTTTAAATAGGGCAATACAAATCCACAGATGATTCCATCAAAGGTTCCATTTAGCTTGCTAATATTTCGAGCATCCATTTCAACAAATGAAACACTTGGAACATTTTTACGAGCGAGTTTTAACATGTTCGAAGATACATCGGTACTGACAATTGTGTAATGTGGATGTTGTTCCGCAACGTACCGTGTTATGTTTCCTGGACCACAACCTAACTCAAAGATATTTGCCCTATCTTTTTTTATGGAAGCACAGAATAGGTTAATTGAAGGAACGTAAAGACTTATTCCCATGTACTTTTTTTCGTATTCTTTTGCGCAACTGTCGAATACTTGAATTACTTTGTTGAGTTGTTTCATGTTGTCGTTTAAACTTTTCCTTTCTCTGAAAGTAATATCGCAATCGAACGTGTATTAGGAAATTGAGAGAAGACTATAATCATTGCGACTGTAATAGGAACGCTTAACAACATACCGATAATTCCCCAGATACTTCCCCAAAGTGCCAATGAAATTATTGCAACGAGCGGACTGATGTTCAAGGTATTTCCCATTAATTTTGGTTCAACTAGACTTCCAACTAAAACGGAAACCCCTCCAACACCGAAAAGAACGACTAAAGCGGGAGTGAATGTGCCAAATTGAATTAAACAGAACAAAGAAGGAAGAATGGTACCTAAAATTGGCCCAATGGATGGAATAAAATTAAACATGAAAATTAAAAATGCCCAAAATAGAGGTGAATCAATTCCTACACCTAGCATAATGAAGTAACTTAAGGTTGTTGTTAATAAACTAACTAGTGATTTTAAACCAATATAACTTGACATGGATTTATCAATTTTAGTTAGAATTCCGCTGACTTTTTCAAAACGATTGTTTGGTTCGAAAATCAACTTAATCTTATGTTGAAAAAGTGACTCTTCAACGAAAAGAAAAACAACATAAAATATAATCATCACCATATTTCCAAGAATATCAGAAAGTGAATTAAAGAGAGATTGTAAATAATTTGAGAAATTAAAATTGGCGACAAAATGATTTAATTCTTTCGTTAAATTAATATTGAATATCTCATTGATTTTGATAGCGATAGTTTCAATGTTCAATATGTATTGGTTGTACGAATCTGCTAAACTTTGAATGTTTGAAGTCAACATTTGACCAATGAAAAAGATCCCTCCAAAAATGACAAAAGAGGCCAGTCCAGTTTTTAGCCAACTTGGAATGTACTTTCGGATGAATGCATTTTTGTCGAGTAAATTCCGCATTTTTTTCACCACAAACCAAATCAACAAAGCAATAACAAACGGAACAATTATAGGTTCTCCATAAACCAATAAAAAGAGCATTAAAAATGCTACGACCATCCAAGAAGCAACAGAATAGATTTTCATTCTCTAAAATTAACAAATGTTTTAGTTCTTATTAGATCAAAATTACTAAAAAACATTACGCAACTATGTAATAGATTTTCAGTGAGTTATAGTTTTTTTTAGATTGTTTTAAAAAAAAATATTTTATGAAATAGTTGGAATAATGAAAATAAATTACAGAACTTTGTGCCATCATTACCGAAGTGGTGTATGATTTATAAAGAAGAGGTGAGAGACAGGCTCGATGACCCTCTGGCAACCAACTTGAAGTCCCGATTGGAGGGATTGGAAAACCGGTGCCAAATCCTGATTCCGTTTTGCGGAAGAATATAAATTTAAGGGTTATGACAAAAGAATTATCAATTTCGAACAACACCAATTTTCCTTCAAAGGAACTTCATTTAGTACATCTTACTGCTGTTAGCATGAAAAAAAATCACGGATGTGTACAGTGTAGAAGGTGATTTAAAGACACAACAACTCTTCACAGAGCGTGTAACCGGTGTTTGGAGCATCGGATATATGTTTGGTAAAATAGGACTATCAATCGATTATACTGGAAATGTGTACGGTCCCATGCGACTGCCGTTATTAAGTTTAGAAGATCCTCGTAATGAAATGTCGCCATGGTGGAGTATTCAAAATATTCAAATCACTAAAACGTTCAAAAAAGGAATTGAAATTTATGGCGGAGTAAAGAATCTGTTGAATTGGACACCAAATAAAGGAAATCCTTTCATCATTGCTTGTTCCAACGACCCGTTTGACAAAAACGTTCAATTCGATTCAAGCGGTAAGGCAATGGTTACAGCAGATAATCCATACGGACTTACGTTCGATCCGACGTATGTTTATGGTCGAAACCAAGGAATTAGAGGGTTTTTAGGGATACGGTACTCGTTTAATTGATTATGAAAAATTGACAATTAGCTTCGCTGCTGCCTTCGGTGGTGTGGCTTTGATAAAATTTTTTCGTTTCAAAGAGCGATTTTCATACAAAAGGAATTTCTAATCTTCAATTTTTGATATTAACGAATTTGATCGATTCAAAATAAATAGAATTGTGCAAGAATTTAATTGTCAATTCTCCATTATCAATTATAATTTTTCCAATTTATTTGTCATGCAACTCAAAAGATTATCTTTGCCTAAAAAAAGTAAAAATGTCAGAAGAATTAAAAGCGGTAAGTTATTGTGTAGGAATGAGTTTAGGTGAGAGTTTATCTCAACAAAACCTAAAAGATTTGGATTTAGATGCAATGGTTGAAGCAATTAAAAACACCTTTGAAGGAAAAGAATTAAAGTATACACCAGAGCAAGCGAACGGAATTATTCAAAAATTCATGCAAGCTGAAAGTGAAAAAGCGTTTGGTGCAAATAAAGAAACTGGAGAAGCATTCTTAGCTGAAAACGCAAAGAAAGACGGCGTAACAACTACTCCTTCAGGTTTACAATTTGAAGTTATTGAAGCAGGAAATGGTGCAAAACCATCTGCAACAAGTAATGTGACGGTTCATTACCACGGAACACTTATCGATGGGACTGTTTTTGACAGTTCTATTGAAAGAGGACAGCCAGCATCATTTGGTGTAAATCAAGTTATTCCAGGTTGGACAGAAGCATTACAATTAATGCCACAAGGAGCGAAGTACAGATTGTATATTCCTCAAAATTTAGCATATGGAGCTCAACCACATCCGGGAGGACCGATTGAACCTTATATGGCTTTAGTATTTGATGTTGAATTATTAGAAATTGCTTAATGAAAAAATTACTTTTTATCGTTCCATTGGGACTTTTATTTGCTTGTGGAGATAGCACTCCAGCAGAAACACCAGTTGTATTGAATACTGCTGAAGATAAAATCGGTTATGTTTTAGGAGCCCTTAATGCAGAATCAATTTTGCAAAGTGGTGACAAAATGAAAGATTTGGATAAAGACGAATTGATCGCTGGATTCAATGAAAACTTGAATAAGAAAGATTGTTCGGAATGTGATGCTGAATTGAAAAAATTATTCGGTCCATATTACCAAGATTTTGATACTACTTATGTGAAGTCAGGTTCTAAATGTTTAGGAAGAAAAACTGGTTTTTCATTTTACGCAGATATGATCCGAATGGGAGGAGACAAAAAGATTAACCTTGAAATGGTTAAGGCTGGATTCAAACATGGTTTATATGAAACAGATACATTAATTCCTGATCAAGATCGTCAAGAATTAGTGCAAAACTTTATTATGGACTTGAATGTGATCAACAGTGATAAAATGATGGCTAAAGCCAAAAAAATCAAAGGAGCTCAGGTTTTTGAAAACGGTATTGTTTTAGAAACTATCGAAGAAGGAACAGGTAAAAATCCTTCTGAATTGGATGATGTTATAGTCGAATACATCTTAACAAATGCTTTAGGTGATACTGTTCAAAGCAGCTACCAAATGAAGAAAATGTCAGGTTCCACTGAGCCTGTTGCATTAAGCTTGAATGGAGGTGTAATTCCAGGATGGACGTTTGTAGTTCCTAAAATGAAAAAAGGTGGGAAATACAGAACATACATCCCTTGGCAATTGGCTTATGGTGAACAAGCAGGTAAAGAATCATTGTGCTTCTTTATCGAGCTAGTTGAAATAGGTCCTGGTGGAACACTAGTAAAACCACAAGCTCCAATGCCACAGCAAGGTGGTTTCTAAGAGAAATTAATTGATACTCAAAACGCCAATTTGCTTTGCAGGTTGGCGTTTTTTTTTTAACCAATAGGGATGAAAATCGCAATACGATAAATGATAGGAAGATATCCTGCAGGTTTTCCGTCGGCTGTCTTTCGTTGAATTGAATAGGATTTTCTAAACGGACTATTTTCGGCATTAATTACATCGTACATTATTCCTGCATTCAATCTAATTTTCTCATTGAATTCCATTGAGAATCCACCTCCTAAAAAGAGCGTAGGTGCCCAGGTAGGCTGAATGAAAAGTCCGGTTTTGTCATATGGCGAACGTAAATATTCAAATTCAGCCCCTACAAATAAAGCATTGAAAAAACGACCGTGAATATACGCGCCACCTCCGTAAACGCTGTATTTTCCATTTTGTCCACTTGCAGTTCCTTGTTGATTCTTAATCCAAGTCAAATCATAACGCACAGATGGTCCAGCGATAATATACTTACCGAATTTTGCACCGTATTTCAGACCTAATCCAACATTGCCTCCATATGTTGAAGCAGAGAAAGCTACATCTACGCCTATTTCCGATCCTTGAAAAATTCCAGGATATTCTGTTTTAGTGTCTTCTTCTGGTTCTTCGTAATAATCATCATCTTGAGCAAATGTTGATGCAGAAATTAAGAGAACTGTGCAAAGGATATAGATTTTCATTTCGATAATTTTAGTCAAAGTTAATAGATTTAAACTATTTTAAAATTTATTTATGTCTATGCCTAAAGATTAGCACATCTGTGTTATCTTAGCCAAAAAACACATCAAAATGCAAATCTTAGACGGTAAAGCTACTGCTGCACAAATTCGTTTAGAATTAAAAGAAGCTGTAGAAAAACGAAAGTCAAACGGTGAAAAAACGCCACATTTAGCAGCTATTTTAGTTGGAAATGATGGAGGATCGCTAACTTATGTGAACGCCAAAGTAAAGGCATGCGAACAAATTGGGTTTGACAGTTCGTTGATCAAATACGATGATATATCCGAAGCTGATTTGCTAGCAAAAGTGAATGCATTAAATAATGATGATAATATTGATGGTTTTATTGTGCAGCTTCCATTGCCGAGTCATATTGATGAATTAAAAATTACCATGGCAATTGATCCTTTGAAAGATGTTGATGGATTTCACCCTGAAAATCTTGGGAAAATGGTTTTGAATTTACCATGTTTTTTACCTGCGACTCCAGCTGGAATATTAGAGTTATTGAAGCGAAACAACATTGAAACATCAGGTAAAGATTGTATTGTAATCGGACGAAGCAATATTGTTGGAATGCCGTTAAGTATTATGTTGGCTCAAAATTCAAATCCAGGAAATTGTACAGTAACACTGGCTCATAGTCGAACTAAAGATTTGAAAGAAAAGGTAGTCAAAGCAGATATTATTATTGCGGCCATCGGTAAACCTAATTTCGTGACAGCGGATATGGTGAAGGAAGGAGCTGTCGTTGTGGATGTAGGAACTACTCGTGTAGCAGACGCATCAAAGAAAAATGGTTGGGCGTTGAAAGGTGATGTGGATTTCGAAAACGTTGCCCCGAAATGTTCATTTATTACTCCGGTTCCTGGCGGTGTTGGTCCAATGACAATTGCTTCATTGATGATAAATACGCTTCGTTCTATGGAGTTAAGAGGGAAGTAGACGAAGTCTGATAACTACAACCTTTCAAGTGGCGTTTTCACTCCATCAACCAGCGAATAACAGGCTAATTTATCTTTGAAAACGGAAGATTTAAAAACCGATTTATTCAATAGCATTCGGACACATTCTTGAATTCCTTCTACGATAGATGGATGGGGGTGTACAAGTTCAGCTAAAATTTCTATTGGCGCATTCATTTTTATTAAAAGACCTATCGCTTGAATGGCAGATGACGCATGTTCTCCAACAGCGCGCATTCCTAAAACACGCATTTCTTTGTCATTCGAAACTATAATTTTAAAGAATCCTTCTGTCTTTCTCATAGCAATGGCTCTGGCAATCACAGAAAAATCGACTTTCACCACTTTTACAGGGATATTCTGCTCGTAACATTGTTTTTCATTCAATCCTACTGCTGCAATTTCTGGTTTCAAGAACATGATGGTGCAGACATTGTCATATGAAATACGTTCGGTCTGTCCACCAAAGGCTTTTTCAACGGCATGTCTAGCTTCAATTTCCCCCATGTTAACAAGGCAAATTCTTCCAGAAACATCACCAACAGCATATATATTAGGGATGTTTGTTTGTGTGTCGTCATCGCCTATATGAAAACCTCTTTTAGACATGGATATACCGGCATTCTCCAATCCCAAATGTTCAATGTTTGGAATTCGCCCAACAGAAAGCAAGGCTTTTTCAACTTCAATAATTTCTTTCCTTCCGTCAGGATATTCAATTTCATATTCAACACCTTCACCTTTTCTTTCCAAGCGAAGTAAACTGGCACTATGATGAATGGTAACGCCTCTATTTTCTAAATTTCTACCTGCCAATTCACTAATGTCATCATCTTCAAATGGGAGAATTGTGTCTTGCCTGTCAATAATGTAAACTTTTGTTTTTCCAAAATTGGAAAATATCGTTGCGTACTCACAACCTATTACTCCGGCTCCAACAATTACAAGGCTTTTTGGATAGTCAGTCAATTTATCAATTCCGTCACTCGATAAAATATACTCTTCGTCGACAGAAATATTAGGCAAGTTTCTTGGACGACTTCCAGTAGCTAATATGATGTTTTCTCCCCAAACGATTTTCGTTTTTCCTTCATGTTTAATTTCAACTTCGTTAGTGTTGACGAGTTTGCCAAATCCACGTTCGTAAAAAAGCAATCTTTTTGAAGTTTCGTTTTGAAGAAGTTTGATGTGACAAGTGTATTGAAATTTGCGCTCGAATATAGCTTCGTCGTGTATTTGTTTCACTTCATTCCAGGTCAAAGAATAAGGAGAACGACCTTTTAGCGTAAGTGATTCATTGATGTGTGCCACCTTATTCGCAAGCTCCCACAAGGTTTTTGAAGAAAGTGCACCATTGTAAATTCCAGCTCCTCCAACTTTGTCCATTTCGATTAGGCATACTTTTTTACCGAAATCAATTCCACGCATTGCCGCAGCATAGCCTGCAGGACCTCCACCGATAACAATTAAGTCAAACTTCTCCATCTTTTTGTATTTTCGCTGTAAATATAGGAAAGTGAAGGTAGAATTCCTTCATAACAATACTTCGTTTTATGGAATACCAGAATTATATTGAGGAGGCAGAAGAGAATAAAGGGGAGATTACCAAACTCTTTCAACGATTAAAGAAGAAGAAACCAAAAGAATTAGATGGCTTGTTCTATGAAGCTCACGAAGAGGCGTTTCAGGAAATTGATTGTTTAAAATGCGCGAACTGCTGTAAAACAACAAGTCCTATTTTTAGGGATGTTGACGTAAAACGAATCGCCAAAAAGATGAAAATAGGTGTTTCCGAATTTGAGCGAAAATATTTACGTTTTGACGAAGATGATTTTTGGGTCTTAAAAACTTCACCTTGTGCATTTCTAGCTGAGGATAATTCATGTGGAATATATGATTATCGACCTCAGGCATGCAGTGAGTATCCTCATACCGATCAACGAAAAGTAGTGCAGGTACTTGATTTAACCTTAAAGAACATTGAAATATGTCCTGCAGCCGCACGTATCACAAATCAAATACTGAACAAAATCGGCTAATAACCAACTTTTTTTGATTATTTTCGTTTGTCATAGTAGAACTTATAAAAACTAGAAAAACGCTTCATCAATGAAACTTTTCAAAACGATATTTCTTTCCCTGTTCACTCTATTTATTACTTTTCAAGGTTATGCACAGCGTGCGAAAGACGGTAATTACAGTGTCTCCACGTCGGGTGACGTTGTAAATACATATACTAGTCTTATAGCGAATGCAAATGCAGGAGTAACTACTTTAACGGTTGCTAATAATGCAATGAGTGGTGCTCATTTTTCCGGAAATTTAGCTCCTGGAGATTTAATTATGATTGTTCAAATGTATGGAGCCGATGTGGAAATTAATACCTTTCCATATGTTAGTGGTTGGGGACCTTATACAGTGCCAAATAGTTTTTTCGCATCTGCTAATGAGTTCTTTTATGAGTTTGGCAGAATTACTAACTATAACAATGCCGGGAAGTTCGAGCAAGTAGAAGTAACCAGTGTATCTGGAGGAAATACTATCAATTTACAATGTGGCTTAAAAAACAGTTATGACTTTGCTAAAAAAGTACAAATCATACGTATTCCACGTTATAATAATTTAACGGTAAACAATAGTTCTTCTATTGTGCCTTTGCCTTGGGATGGAACATCAGGTGGGGTGGTAGCTTTAGAAATTGAAACAGCCTTAACAGTGAATGCAGGTGGATTAATTCATGCAAACGGTCTTGGTTTTAGAGGAGGACAGTTAGATCCAACTGCTTCGAAAACAGGAACTCCTGGGAATCCAAACGATTTACGCTTTTTAGGTTCTCCAAATAGTGATGAAGGCTCTGAAAAAGGGGAAGGCATCTTTGGGTATCATATAGAATTAGATGCAGTGTTTTCCAGATGGGGAATTAGCGGTGTTGCCAACGGCGGTGGCGGCGGAGGTTTTCAAAATGCCGGTGGTGGCGGTGGGTCCAATGTGTCTGCAACAACTGTTGGTTTCACAGGAAATGGTGTCCCAGACCCAACGTATAATGTTTCTTGGGCTTTAGATTTTTCAGGAGGACCGTATGACATGGGTGGTATGGGGACAACAAATATTAGTGGAACTTCAACTCCAGGAGGTGGTAGAGGTGGTTACGCTTTGGCACAAACGGATCAAAACGAATTAACTGTAGGTCCAAGAAATAGCGCTTGGGGTGGAGATGATAGAAAAACAAACGGTGGCCGTGGAGGTCATCCTTTAGCGTACGACGCAACTCGTCTTTTCTTTGGTGGTGGTGGTGGTGCTGGTGATCAAGATGGTGGACAAGGTGGAGCAGGTGGGAACGGCGGTGGAATTGTTTACATTAAAGCATACGGAACAATAACAGGAAGTGGTAATATCGAAGCAAACGGTGGAGACGGACAAGGAACAAATCCTTTGAATCAAAACCCTTCATCTACAAATCCTAACAGAAGAAAAGGGAATGATGGTGCTGGTGGTGGTGGTGCAGGAGGAGCTGTTTTCATAGAAAATTCAACAGTAATTCCAGCTACGATAAATTTAAATGCTATTGGCGGTGACGGAGGAAATCAAAATATGCGTGTATTTTATCAATCTCCATTGTTTACTTTTGCTGATGAAGCTGCTGGTCCTGGTGGTTCAGGAGCCGGTGGAAGTATTGCTTTTACTTCTGGAACACCGGCTCAAAATGTTTCGGCAGGATCTAATGGAATTGTAATTAGTCAACGTTATAATAGTTCCACAGGTGTTATTCCAACTCCAACTCCTATGATGCAAAACTTCCCTCCAAATGGAGCTACAAATGGTTCTGTTGGTATGGGAAGCTTAAGCGCGCCATATTATGATTTACAAATTGCCGATATTACAACATGTGTTACGCCGGTAACTTTAACAGTTACTGTATTAGGAACAATCCCTTCTGGTGGAACTATTGGATGGTATACACAAGAATTTGGTGGTTCTACTTTTGCAACTGGTACTTCAACTTCTGTTTCGCCAGCAGTGACAACAACCTATTACGTTGGTGTTTGTCCGGGCTCATTTAGAGACCCTGTAACGGTTACAGTTACTGCAACGGCTCCGACTCCAACAATTTCGGGTGGACCGACAACATTCTGTACTGGCGGCTCTGTACTTCTTACTTCAAGTGCTGCAACTGGAAATCAATGGTCACTTGATGGTACACCTATAGTAGGTGCTACAAATCAAACATATTCTGCTACAACGGCTGGGAATTATACGGTAATTGCAACTTCAGGTGGTTGTACTTCAGCAGCATCATTAGCAACAACGGTAACAATTAATCCAATTCCGGCTACTCCGACTATTTCGGGTGGTCCGACAACATTCTGTACTGGAGGTTCTGTACTTTTGACTTCAAGTTCCGCAACTGGTAATCAGTGGTCACTTGATGGAACACCGATTGGAGGTGCAACGAACCAAACCTATTTAGCAACCGCTGCAGGAAACTACACAGTTATCGCCACTACTGGTGGATGTCCTTCGTTGGCTTCTGCCGCAACAACGGTTACAATAAATCCAATTCCAGCTACTCCAACTATTGGGGCAGGTGGACCACTGACTTTTTGTTCAGGCGGATCGGTATTGTTGACTTCTAGTTCAGCAACAGGAAATCAGTGGTCATTGAATGGAACACCAATCGGTGGTGCCACAAATCAAACATATTCAGCAACAGCTTCTGGTGATTATACAGTGATTACCACGTCAGGTGGATGTCCATCTTTGGCCTCGGCTGTAACAACTGTATCAGTGACTCCAACGCCTGCTACTCCAACAATTGGGGCTGGTGGACCGACCGCTTTTTGCTCAGGAGGATCTGTGTTGCTTACATCAAGTTCAGCAACAGGAAATCAATGGTTGTTAGATGGAACTCCAATTGTTGGAGCTACGAATCAAACCTACTCAGCAACAACTGCTGGTGATTATACTGTAATTGTTACTGCAAGTGGATGCCCTTCATTACCTTCATCAGCAAC
>OCVQ010001508.1_pt1 | contig 17484 bp, 28 predicted proteins | sample 1539061 | NCBI WGS metagenome assembly OCVQ01 (sample SAMEA3355526, study PRJEB22509) | marine metagenome | biome: marine; feature: river plume; material: water | place: USA | collected 2010-08-08 | depth 0.5 m | reverse complement strand
CCATTAGAAAATCTACAGTACGAACTCCAGTGGCATTAATGATCTTTTTCATAGTGTGTATCGTTTAGTTGTCTTAATGATTACACTACTAATATACGAAAAATAATTGAGATAAAAAAATGTTTTGGCAACTTTTTTAAAAAAAGTTTTGTAGGGCTCCCCAGGCTATCGAGTCTTTTCCACTATATTATACCCATATTCTGGCTTTTGTTTCAAAAAGTTTTTACAAATATTTGCGCCCAGAGTTTTTTTATGTCAACTTTTTTTAGTATATTAGCCTTATGGAAAACGATAAACTAACACACTCGGTAGCCCTAGGGCCCTGGGAGGCCTCTCTGGTTGCCCCTCTGGAGGCCTCTCAGAGGGCCTCTCTGGCTCGCCTCTGGAGGGCCCAGGTGGAACATCATTGTCACCGCATCGAGTCCCACCTGGCAGCCCACAACACCCTGGCCGCACAAACCCACCAACAACAACTAACCATAGCACAAGCACAATTAACCCAAATAACTAAATAAACATGGAAACCACCTTTACCATTACATTAGAGACAGGCACAACATATACCTATACAGGTACATTAGAGTCCCTATCTAAGCACTTAGAGCATAATAGAAATAACGGCACTGCTATACAAACCTGGTCAGTTAAGTAAACCGGGCCAGTAGAGCCAGTTAGGCAAGCCGGCCTCCCATGGCATGTGTGCGGTGAGCCGAGTTTACCGGCCCTGGGAGGAATGAGGCTTCCGGGGCATGGGGGCCAGTTAGTGTTTATTCCATCCGTTGAGTTTCGCGAGTTTATGGAAAAGTAAAAGTATAAGTAATGAAGGCCATGAACAAATGTCCCAGATCCGAGCCAACTGTGACGGCCCAGGGGAGGGCCTTTTTACCCATGTGAGGCCCTTTTAAAACTAATAGTCCTGAGAGAAAACACCACTAAGGGTAATGTAGCCCAGGCCTGAAAAATGTCCGGGGCCTGGGGAAGGCCTTTTTACCCCTCGAGGGGCCATTCAAGAGTCGGCTCCGCCGACCGATACCACTAATAGAACTAATAGAACTAATAGAAACCCTTAGGGCCAGAAGGGCCCATAGAGCCCAGGCAGGCGATAGTATAATACTATAAGACTCTAAGAGCCGGATTCATCCGGCCGATACTACTAATCAACTCAGAGTACTAAGAGAGCCCATAGCCCTCAGAGTAATGCGCCAGCCGCCCTTCTGAGACTAAGGGGGCCAGGGGGCCAAGGGGGCCAGGGTGAAACAAAACCCGGGCCGACTTGTATAATTAATATACTATAAAGCTATGAGCCTAACAGACCATACTACTATAACACCGGCCGATCTATCAGGGCCTATGAATGAATTAGAGTTCTTAGAGCGCTTAGAGAGTTCGTATGAAGTGACCACTAAGTTTGTTGAGAGACATAAGAGTATAAGAACCAGTAACCCTCTCAGCCATACAGACTCCGGGTGGATCATCGCTACACCAGGGCGGCATGGCATACTCTTGTACGACTCAGTGAAGTCGCCTGAGAAATACATCGCCTCCATGAATCTGACTACTGCGTGGGTGTGTGGCCGGCATGCTGGGTCGAACTACTGGTTTCGCACCGGGATCCGGAAGGCCTGATACGACTTTAAGGGACGCCCTGTTTGGGCCATCTGTATTAATATAGGGCTAATCACGACTTCGATACTAACTATACTTAGATATCTTACTGATCGGCTGACTGAGAAATCTAAAAAAACAAAAAAATAAAAAATAAGTTTTTTTAATTATTTTACTTAGCTGACAAAATTTTCCCGCACCGGTTGGAAACTAAATAATTTAGAAATTTAAGTTTTTAATAATTTAGAAAAATGGAAAAATGGAAAAATGGATTTATTAAAAAATAAAAATTTCTAAAATAAAAAATTCTAATTTTCTTAGAAATCAGAGGAGTATGATGAAACATAACGGGATTATTAGAGTATAATAGACATGAGAGCTTATATCAAAGAGGTTTTGACGGACATTGCACTCTGCTTGGGTTTACTTAGTGGTGTTGGTCTGGTCATTGTGGTCGCGTGGATTTTGGGCGCAATTTGTAGCCTGATTTTTGGCGGCGAAACTTGGTGGTGGGGTGCTGCATTCACTGCCATTGACATCGTGTTGTTTGCTGTGCTAGCAAGACAATTTATGAAAGAGATCGTCGAAGAATTAAAAGAAGATGGCGACCGCAGAACTCCTATGCAATAATATTTAAAAGAAATGGAAAACCTATTTAGAACTGGACTGGCCGTTGGATTTGGTCATCTATTAGGGTCTAACTTTGATTGGACCAGCACGGCCATCTTCACAATGGTTGTGATCATCGGACTATTCACAATCGAAAAGTCATTTCAATACCTAATGAAAGACGAAAACTTCAAGCTATGATTAAGAAACTTATCCTTAGTGCTCTATTAGTACTTGGCCTGCAAGTTGCTGCCCAAGTCGATGGGCGTATTATCACAAACCACACGGAAACAAAAGATTTGGTTTGGTCCGATGTAGAAAATGAGTGGATGTTTTTTGACAAAACCCCACGCACTCCTGAATACATGCTTATTGAAACCAAGCTGAATTCACAACTGACCGGTAAAATTACTATTACTGCAGTTGAAACCAGTAGTGTTTATACATTTACAGTTTATGAAACCAGGTTTGAACAACCGACAGTGGGCGACATGATGGTGCTTAGCGCAATTGAACAGTCTTCTGGAGACAAGTGTACTATCTTGATTCATAAGATTGGCAATGAACACATGGTCTCTGTTATGCTACCATCTTCAAATTTGGCAGTATACTTTGACAATATTCAAGAATAATAATGAAAGGCGATAAGAAGAAACTGTACACTGTTGTGGCTCACAGGTGGGGTCGTATGGAAACTCATTCTTATTTAGTAGGTGTATACTCAAATGTGGAGTTAGCCAAACAGGCGGCAGATACGGAGACTGAGTGGCGAGGTGGTAAGTACTCATGTTGGGTAGAAGAGATCTACCAGGACACATACTACTCCGATGTCACTGGTGGGGTCTTATATAAAACCGAGTGCCAAAACATGGCATGAAACAAAATCTAATAAGGTAGTATAAAGATCAAATAATATTGTTATGGCAAAGAATGTTTGGAAAACTAAATCATACAAGTCAGAGAAAACGGGTCTTGTTGATAAATCTATGAAGTGGATGGTCTGTCAGAATTCTGATCTAGAGAAATCCAAGTACTCTAACTGGTACCTAGACGATGCTCCTTGTAGCGAGTGGGTTCTTGTTGATGCTGAAGCGGATGCATGTCTTTGCTGGAAGTGCACTATGCAAATAGGATAACATACACACATAATAAGTTAATCAGAGCCGGCCAAGTGCCGGCTTTTTTATACACTAATACCACATTACCAAACTAATAAAGTAGTTTAATGTTAACTCTATGTTAAACAAAAGTTAACTTTCGATATATAATATACGGAACTAACTCCAAAAAAAACATTTGGTTTACTATGGAAAAGTTAAGCATCAAGAAGAGCCTTAGGCTCCTTGAAAAGATGATTGCTAGATTTACTATGCTAGGGTTTATTATATTTATTATTATATTAATGAGCAGTAAGTCAGCAGATGCACAGACGATTGAATGCATTGATGTTAATTCATTTAAAGTAATCGAGTCTCCTGGGAATTATTACCATGTTGATTCACAAGGTGTATATAATGGCCCGTTTAAATTAAAAGAAACTTACCAAGATGGTTCAGTACTTTTAGTTAGAGGCTATATGTACAACGGTAAAAGGTGCGGTAAGGTTGTATACAAACTAGATAATCAGATTGTGGCTATTCGTCAATATAATACTGAAGGTGTTCTTGTTAGGTCTACTAGAATAAGACCAAATGCCTCCGGAATTAAAAATCCGTATCTTGCAGAAAATTAACAGATATATAAATTGAATTTGTGTTGTAGAGTGGTTTTTATCCAACATTATGATTTTGTTCACTCTATAAAACCCCGAAACGTTATGCGTCTTCGGGGTTTTCTTTTATAAACAATTTTCATTTCTGACATATAATAAATCTAACCAACATAATATGAAAGATAAATCAATTGATGCCTGGCAAATTCTAAGAATCCAGGCTGAGTTCACCAAAGGCTTTGATACTTTTAACGAGCTTGACGTTCCTTGTGTTTCCGTATTCGGTTCAGCTAGAACAAAGTCTGATGATCATTGGTACCAAGAGTCTGAGAAGTTTGCGCGCTTGTTGTGTAATGAAGGATTTGGTGTGATCACAGGTGGTGGCCCTGGTATTATGGAGGCCGCTAATAAGGGTGCTAAAGAATCTGGAGGTAAGTCTGTAGGTATTGGTATTGAGTTGCCATTCGAGGCTGGCATGAACGAGTATGTTCAGGTTGGTGTTGAGAACCGTTACTTCTTTACCCGTAAGGTTATGTTCCTTAAGTACTCACAAGGATTTGTTATCTTCCCTGGAGGTCTAGGTACACTTGACGAATTGTTCGAGGCACTTACTCTTGCACAGACTGGACATAATATCAAATATCCTATCGTACTTGTAGGTACTGAATTCTGGGGTGGTTTGATCGATTGGATCAAGAAGACTCTCGTTGACTCCGGTAGAATGAGCGCTAAGGATATGGATCTGTTCCGCCTTGTAGATACTGCTGAAGAGGCTAGAGATAAGATCTTAGAATATCACGGCAAGTACCTGAATGGTCCATCCACTAATTTTTAATAACATACTCCTTTTATACTTAACCAGGGTGTAACCTTCTGAGTATACAATAAATACTTTATATGGAGTTTAAGAGATTGGTAGACGGAGATCGTGTTGAGTTATCAAGCTATATCAAAGAGTATATGGCAGATGAACACCGGCCTAAGATCAAACTTTACGTTGGCTGTGATAGCCAAAACAAAGGAGACAATACCATCTATGCTACAACAGTAGTATTGCATATCGGTACTACTGGATGTCACGTACTTTACAAGAGAGAAACATTTCCAAGAATCTTTGATTTCTGGGGAAGACTCTGGGGTGAAGTCGAGCGCTCAGTTAACGTAGCTCTTTATCTCCAAGAAAATGGCATAGTTGTTGATAATATAGATTTGGATCTAAATGAAGATCCTAATATGCGATCTAATAAATTAGTATCAGCTGCCATGGGTTACGTTGAATCTTTAGGCATTAAAGCCAGGATCAAGCCCAACTTATTACCAGCAATTAGTGCCGCTGACAATATAGTAAAGTGATCATGTATCATATGAAACTAATATTAAGTTATTCATATAATACAAGTAAGTAAAATAAATTAAAAACATGGCATTCGAAGACCCATACGATAACGCTGGTAAGAAATCACCAAAGCCTGGCAAGACTCCTTATCTTGATCAGTTCGGTGAAGATCTAACGGCCATGGCCAAACAAGGTAAGTTAGATCCTATTATCGGCCGTGATGCTGAGATCTTGAGAATCTGTCAAGTCTTAGCAAGACGCAAAAAGAATAATCCTATCATCCTAGGGGATCCAGGTGTAGGTAAAACTGCGATCGTTGAAGCTATTGCTCAACGCATCATTGAAGGTAAGGTTGCAAGAACACTTATCGGCAAGAGAGTTGTATCGCTAAACATGACGATCATCGTTGCAGGTACTAAGTACCGTGGTGAGTTCGAGGAGCGTATGAAGAACATTGTGGAAGAGCTTAAGGCTAATCCAGATGTTATCATCTTCATCGACGAACTACACACTATTGTTGGTGCTGGTGGTGTTAGCGGTTCATTAGATGCATCTAATATCATGAAGCCAGCATTGGCACGTGGTCAAGTTCAGTGCATCGGTGCTACAACGCTTGATGAGTACCGTGAGAACATTGAGGACGATGGTGCATTGACTCGCCGTTTCCAAGAGGTGTTCATTGACGCCCCTTCTATCTCTGACACAATTCAAATTCTAGATCAGATTAAAGGTAAGTACGAAGATCACCACGTGGTTCAGTACACGTCAGAAGCTTTAGAAGCTTGTGTAAAACTATCTGATCGTTATATTACATCACGTGAACTTCCAGACAAGGCTATTGACTTGATGGACGAAGCTGGTGCAAAGATCCACTTACAAGAGATCAAGGTTCCTACCAACATCAAGAAGATGGAGAAGGAGGCTGAGATCATGAAGATGGAGAAGCTTAATGCTGTTAAGGAACAGGATTATGAAAAGGCTGCATCATGCCGTGACAAAGAAATGAACAAGCGTAAAGATCTTGAGAAGGCTATCAAAGAGTGGGAGGCTTCACTTAAAGAAGATCGTAAAGTTGTTGATGTTGATGTTATCGCTGAGACACTATCGCAACAGACTGGTATTCCATTGTCTCGTCTATCTGGTGATGAAAGCAAAATGATCAAGAAGCTTGGTGAAGAACTTAAGAAAAAGATTATCGGTCAAGATGATGCTGTTGAGGCACTATCTAAAGTTATCAAGAGATCTCGTGTTGGAGTATCTTCACACAAGAGGCCTATTGGTTCATTCATCTTCTTAGGACCTACCGGTGTTGGTAAGACTGAGACTGTAAAGGCACTTAGCGAATACATGTTCGGCACTGAGGACTCGATGATCCGTCTTGATATGTCTGAATACCAAGAAAAGTTTAATGTCTCACGTTTGACTGGAGCGCCTCCAGGATATGTAGGCCACGAAGACGGTGGACAGTTGACTGAAGCCGTAAGACGTAAACCATACTCCGTGGTTCTATTCGATGAGATCGAGAAGGCACATCCAGATATCTTCAATGTACTGCTACAAGTTCTTGACGATGGTCGTTTGACTGATTCACTTGGACGTACTGTGGACTTCACGAACACTATCATCATTATGACTTCAAACATCGGTGCTAAGAGAGCTGCTGATTTCGGTGCTGGCATCGGTTTCCAAAGCGCTTCTACTATTGCTACTGAGAAGGCAAAGATCGATGCTATCATTAAGAAAGAACTTAAGTCTAAGTTTACACCTGAGTTCTTGAACCGTCTTGACGAAGTTGTTCTATTCGATCAACTAACTGAAGAGGATATGTTGAAGATTGTCGATATCGAATTAGATTCAGTTCGTGAGCGTATGTTCGAACAAGACATCCGCCTAAAGTTTACTAAGACAGCTAAGGAGTTCTTGGTTAAAGAAGGATACGATCAGGCTTATGGCGCACGCCCTCTTAAGAGAGCTGTACAGAAATACGTTGAGGATATCCTTGCTGACGGAATTCTAGATGGTGATATTGTAGCTGGTGAAAAGGTATACACGATCACATATCGTAAAAATAGTGAGAAACTATCTATTAGCTGAAGCATATAATAATATACTAAAGCAATACGAATATGTCGTTTAACAGAAAGTTTCAAGACCTTATTATAAACATTAAGACCGAAGCCCAGCCACGAGACCTAAAGGTTCGTGAGCTGGCTCTAGGTCACCTCGAAGTAGAGCCAGGAAAGTACTTTGCAAACTTCGAAAACCGTAAGTTCAATTTTAAATATTTTGCCGGTGAGTTAGCATGGTACCTTATGAAGGACTGTGATGTTGACTATATCGGTAAGTTCTCAGGTTTCTGGAAGAACATCACAAACCCAGGTACTAACGAGATCAACTCTAACTATGGTGCCCTGCTGTTTGGTGATCAACTTCAATGGGCTAAGGAGTCTCTAGAGCGTGATGTCAATACCCGCCAGGCTATTGCATTCTTAAACCAACCTAAATATCAGTTTGAAGGTAACAAGGATTTCGTATGTACAATGTACTTGAACTTCTGGATCCGTGATAACAAACTGAACATGAAAGTCCAGATGCGTTCAAACGATATCTTCTATGGTTTAACGTTTGATGCACCATTCTTTGGTTTCGTACATCAGCACATGGTACTATGGTTGCAAGACACATATCCTGGATTGGAGTTAGGAACATACCACCATCTTGCTGACAATATCCATTATTACGAACAACATTTCGAACTGTCTTCAAAGATTATAAAAGAAATGAGATATGGTACACCTGCAACCGAGATCACAATGAATCTAAAGGAACCTATGTTTGTACTGAATAAAGGCATGATGGAGTTGACTGACTTGGGTGCAGAATATATAAGTGAAGTTAATAATATTGTCTCAAGAGAGGACTCTAAAATGAAAGACTACGAGGAGCTTCTTAAGAAATATCTATTAGATTAATGGAAGACTTCTTTGATCCGTCAGACTTTGACTTTAATGAACATGGTGATAATATCCCTAGAATTAGAGTTGACTCGGCAACTAGTGTTCAAGATATTGAACTTATGTTAAACACAAAGCATGATGAATTCTACAGACGTATGGTAGATCATGTAATGCATAAAATTGAAGGTGACAAAATTGTAGCTCCTGTTGCAATCTTAGTAGATGAAGACGGTAGTGAGTATGAAATGGAAATTCAAGAAGATGGCTTCCACAAGTCATTAGATAAAGCCAATGAATACTTTATCAGCATCGAAGAATACGAGACGTGTAACTTAATCCGCCAAATGGTTGAAATTATAAATAAACGAAATGGACTTTAATAAAGAATTCAGTAAGTATGCGATGAGCGATTACAATCTTAGCTCATCAAATATGGATTACTATAAGAAGCAAATCGAAGCTTCTATGACACCTTACATCTTAGAGGAGCGTCAATTGAACGTAACACAAATGGATATTTTCTCAAGATTACTTGCCGATCGCATCCTATGGGTTGCAGGTGGTGTTAACGACAATATGTCTACTGTTGTTCAAGCGCAGCTTATGTTCTTGGATAACGTATCTAACGAAGACATTACTTTACACATCGATAGTCCAGGTGGTTCAGTTAAATCTGGTCTATCAATGGTTGACGTAATGGAATACATCAAGTCTGATATCAGAACTATTAACACTGGTATGGCCGCATCAATGGGTTCAGTACTTCTAGGTGCTGGTACAAAAGGCAAGAGATCTTCATTGAAGCACTCACGTACTATGCTACACCAATCCTCAGGTGGCTTCTCAGGAAACATTCAAGATGCTGAAGTTGATTGGCAAGAGTGGAAGAAGATCAACCAGGAGTTGTTCGAACTACTAGGTAAGTATTGTGGTAAGACTGCTGCTAAAGTAAAGAAGGATGCAACTCGTGACTTCTGGTTAACAGCTGATGAGGCAGTAGCATATGGCATCATTGATGAGGTAATTAACGGTAGAAGATAATATGTTAATATATTCATAAATAGTATCGTTTGATACACAATGAACGATATATACAACATGTGATAAGGTACACTAAACCGCAACACAATTCAACACCCAGCATCTCAGATGCTGGGTTTTTTATTAAAGAAACTTTTTGTAATATACTGATATAATAGTATAAAGATATTGTATGTTAGTATTATTGATGGCTTTGACGGCCACTATTTTTGTGATCATGGTTATGCAGGTTGACGAGTTGAAATATCCAGTCGGCCGGCTATTTAGTTTTACAACGTTACCTGATAATAAAGGTAACTCATTAGTATTTGAAGTCTGGGCACATGACTATACACGTGCTCTTAAGATGGCATATAAGTATCGTGTTACACATCTAGAAAATCTGGACAAAACGGTGGTTACCAAATGGGCAAAGATCCAAGAACTGGATCCAACCACCAAGGAAGTTATAGACACTATCATAGATAGAGAGACAGTATCTGAAAAGGTTTCGCCTGAAACAAATAAGGCTTAATCGCGTATAATACTTAAATAAATCCATTATGAATATTCTAGACGAAGCTAATAAAATCATTAACCATCGTTCAGAAGAGAAAGAGCGTATGTATGGCCCGTTTGAAGAGGGTATGCGTAGAGCTGCTCTTATCTGTGCCGGTATGACCGGTAAAGAATTCACAGGTGCTGATATGTACGCAGCACTAGTTGCTCTCAAGTTGAGCAGACATTCATACAACTATAAAGAAGATAACTTACTAGATGCTGCAGCATATATCGGCGGTCTTGATAACTATATTAAAAAGTATGGTTACAAAGAAGATGAAAAACCATTTGATGTAAAAGATGCAGGAGCAGGATACAATGAGTGATTTAAAGTTCTTCACAGATTACGAGAGCAATACCGATTTAAAGATTGGTGTTGCTATTCTCGTTGGAAACTTTTCAGATAAGCTGAGTTCTCACAAGAGTGCATGGCCGCATATGATCGCTAACCAGTTGATTAATGCCGGCTATAAAAATACCTCGGTTATTACAAGCGTCTCTACTAACTGGACTGATTATGATTGTATCATATTAGATCACGGCATGGAGTTCAAAGGAACCTTCAATATTTTTGGAGGTGCTAATGATGACTTGTATAACCAGGTTATCCGTCTGTTCTCGGGTGTTAAGATGTATTCACTACACCATGATATGCCAGATCTCGGTGACCTTATTACTAAAAGACTTAAGACTGGTTCTGAGCTATTCAAGACTCTTGAGTCTAGAATTGAAGAGGCAACTGAAATCTGTAGCAAGATCCAACGGGTGGACTTTATTGAGAAGACTGACAAACTATGCTTCGGTGACAGTCACTCATTTAGTATGTATACTCCAGGTTACATGGTTAACCGTAATGATGGTCTTACACTATTCGGTACACTAAAGCGTGGCATCGGTTCTTACATGTTCTCATGGACAAAGAGCCTTACAATCTACTTAGGTAATATCGACATTCGCCATCACTTGATGCGCCAGGACAAACCTGCAGAGTCTCTTAAAAAGATGGTATCAGATTATGAGAATCAGTTATTAGCTTTAGAAGATATTGGTATTAAGAACATCGAAGTTATCCAGGCGCTACCTATCGAGAATGAGTCTCGTAAACTTCCAAAGACTGGCTATTACAAAGGTACTCCATTTGCTGGATCCTGGGTTGAGAGAACTGAACTAGTTCATCAATTCAACACAGCAATTGAAGATATGTGTGAGCGCAATGGTTGGGATTGCTATAAGCATCCTGTTATCTATAAGAATGCTCTTGGTGAACTTGACTTTGAAGTAATGGAAAAGCCCAAGTCAGTTCACTTGGCTAGAGAGTATTACAGATGGGATCTTGTTAATAATTGCAAGAATGCTAAACTAGAATCTAGAAGTGTAACAACCGCTCTATTCTAAATAAACGAAACAATATGGAGATCACCACAACACGCTACTACGATGAGTTCTTACGATACTTCGCATTAGCATCAAAACAGCAAGACCTATCCAATACTGGATCGGTGCCACATGCTCAAACCAATTTGGGAGATGATCTCATGCACCATGTTGAACTATATGACGTGGTTGAACGTAAGCTAGCCGGATTCTCACAGATTGTAAACGATGTATTCTATGGCTGGAGTTCTGATCACCCGTACTGGGAAAAGATGCAGGCTGGAAACATCACACCACAGAGACTAGATGTTGCTAAAAACTGGGATGGTAAACAAAACGTGTTTGGTTTAGAAGAGTGGCTATACGTCTTTATTCTACACCGTGTTTGTGGTTCGGCCATCAACTATGCTACTAAACCATCTGGGTATCATAATACAATACTCTTTGATCTGTGGCAGTCTGACACTATTGAACAAATGGTGGAGCAGGTTAATTCACGGACATCCTCGTTCTATACTTCTGTTGGCTATCAGTTCCCTGCATTTCCAAAGCCACCACAGCCTACAGTAAATGAAGACTCATTTGTTGGTATGTCTAACTTTGCAGTAGCCAAGAAAACTTATAAGCGTGGCGGTGATTACTACCTAAGTGAGTACGCTCCAGTGCTTGCTCGTGATCTTGCAGCATTTCTTCGCCAGGGCCAGAGAAAGAATCTACGTGAGATCGGAGACTTCATGTTTAAGTGGAATCAAGATAACGGACTTAGAGTATACCGATTCCAGTACGCTGCTGTAATTGCAGACATTGCTGACTGGTACCCTGAGTTTGTCAACAAAGAGTCTATGTTCTACTACGGTACTAATGCTGTAGAATGTATTGGCTACTTGGCAGATCCAGTTGGTGGCAGAGGCAAAGGCAGCGAAGAGTTCTTGGATACCGTAATGACGAAGATCTATGAAGACACCGGTTCACTTCCATACAACGCAGAAGACGTGGCATGTGACTTCATCCGCTGGGTTGAGAACTATGTTCGCCCGGGTGCTGACTATGCACATTTAGATTATGATAATCTGTGGTCGAGTTCACAAATCCATGACCACCCATTCGGCCGTCAAAAGCACATGCTCGAGCTTGGTCTTATTGATACATTCCGTGGAATGTCTGCACACCCATCAGACGATAAAGTATTGAAGGATGCTGGTGTCTCTGTAGAAGAATATAAAAATATGGTTGCAAACCTTAAGAAGTAATGTCACATAATAATCACACTAAGAGCACATTCAATCAAGATATTAACCTGATGTTCCCTAATAGGGATGCATGGCTAGATCTGGCTGGTGACTGGACGGATCCATTTGAGGAGCCTATTATTATGGAGCACGATGGCTTTAATGTTGTTCGTGAAGATCTTATGGGTTTTGGTTCTAAGTGCCGGTTCGGTGATATCCTTGTTAAGACCTGCCCTAGCGATACATTAGTTTATGTACAGCCTAGATACGGGTTTGCTGGCATCTCGCTTGCTTACCTAGCAAAGAAGTATAACAAGAAGTTGGTGCTATTCAGCCCGTCTCAAAAAGTAATCTCAGAGCATCAGGCTATTTGCATAGAGCGCGGTGCTGAGATGAAGTTCTACCGAGTGGCTGCAATGCCTAACCTAAATAAGATTGCCAAAGACTGGGCCGAAGCTAACGGTGCATTCTTTATTCCACTAGGTCTTCGCCACGAACTTGTGACTGCAGCGGCCGTTAAGGTTGCTTATAACATTGCTGAGAAGCACGGTGAGCCGGCTGAAGTATGGTCTGCTATTTCTACCGGAGTTCTCTCACGCGCTTTACAGATTGCATGGCCTAATGCCCAGTTTAATGCTGTTGCTGTTGCACGTAATATTAAAGACGGTGAGGCAGGCCGTGCAAAGATCTGGAGCCATCCTAAAGAGTTCAGCCAAGATGTTGATCGTGAATATCAACCTCCATTTCCATCAGCAATGAACTATGATGCCAAAGCATGGGAGTTCATGAAGAAGCATGGAAGTCCTGGAGCATGGTTTTGGAACGTTGGTGGTAATCCAATGCCACAGGATCCTGAGCTAAAGTTCTCCATTAATGCTCAGCGTGAATGGGGTGAGATCCTAGATACTGATAAGTAATATTAAAATATTTTTAAAAAAGTTAGCCTGGCATTTTTTTATGTCAGGTTTTTTTTGTATATTAGCAATATAATCATTGAGACAATTAAACATGATCAGCGAAAAAGAAAGACTGCAGACACTGGAACAGATCAAGAACATTCTTGAAGAGAGAGGTTTCCGTTACCAGTACCGTCCTAATAACTCAACATATGTTGCTGCCTTTGTAGGTGGCTTGAAGGCTGAGTATAACTATGGCTCTGGAATTCTTGCTGTAAAGCTATTGGCACATGCCAAGAACGATTATGATACTGCTATGGATCAAATGACCGAATGGGTTATTGAGAACTACGGTGAAGAGTCTATTGTAAATAAGCCTAAGCAGCCTAGTAGTAAGTGTATTAACTTCTTACAGGATCTTTCTATTGATGATTATATTGAAGTTGTTCAGCTTCTTAGTGAATCTGAGTTTGATCTTGAATTCAAACACAGCGATGGCGTTAAGGCTGAAAAGCTTGTAGGTGTTACATTCCAGGACACTATCTTTGAAAACCTTAAAGAGCGTGGTGCTACCATGTCAGGTATGTTCGGTTCGCTTGTTTGTAAAGCTGCTAAAATGAAACTTGAGAATACTCTTGCCGAATACTATACTAATGCTGGTGAAATTGATGGTGTTGAAATCGATCCTGAAACCGGTGATGTTCTTGCAATTTACGAATGCCAATCAGGTATTCACAACGGTGATTTTTTAGATGAAACTCACTTGAATAAAGCTTTCGGTAAGTACCTCTACGATTCTAAAGTACTTCCTACCGTTCGCAAGGTTGTAGTTCTTGCTGGTGGTTATTACGAAGATCAACTCAGTATGGTCTCTGAACGTGCCAAAGAACTTGGTCGCCGAGATAATCCTATAGAAGTTGTTCTGCTTAAGACCACAAAGGCAGAAGGTAAAATCTCAATCGAGCGTGTAAACTTCTAAAAAAGTTGCGCAAACATTTTTTTATGTCAATCTTTTTTCGTATATTAGTACTGTAATTAAAAGATAAACACATGAAGACGGTAACCCTCAACTTCTACTCAACGCCAGGTCATGGCTACCTTCAAGTCCACAAGAACTTGATGAAAGACATCGCAGTTAAAGCGGTCAACTCAAGCTATAGCTTCTACAATGCTAAGCAGAACTTATTCTACTTTGAAGAGGATTGCGATGCACCTGAAGTATTGACAGCACTTAAGAATGCTGGTTATACCGTCAACATCGTTGACGAGTACGATGAGCTCGAGACGATCAAGACTTATCGCCGCTTATCCTGAAACAAAAGTTAGTCCAATACATATAATTAACCGGCACTGAAGCCAAATTAAAAATCAGAAACATGATAGCTACACTATCTACCGACGCAATCCTCAAGCGGAAAGAGGAAACCCTAAAAGCTCAAGCACTGAGAAAAACAGTACCAGTACGTGAGATCAACTTGATCGATGAAAAGACGATTGAGTACAATGGAGCTCGTATCACTATTACGAACGAGGCCTTCAAATCGCTGATGAAAATCATCGGCATGAGCAAGCAATTCGCACACAAGTTCGAGCGTTTGTTTAACGCTGAAGCCAAGACTCAGTTCATCAACACGATGAAGAATGCTATGGCTTCTAACCGTGGATCTCTTAGCGAGATTACATTGGTACTAAACCCAGTTTCAAAGATGATCGTAAACTTTACGAAGAGCAGCTCAGAGCTGATCTCGAACTCTCAGTTCGTTGATCAAGCAGAGCAGTTGCTGGATCGTGGTAAGTTTGACGTTGTAAACTGGACAACCGATCCTACTACAGGTATCGTTACTCTAAACGCTGTTAGCCCTACTGCTTCATGGGGTATCAAAGGCGACAATCAGGAAGTGTTCCGATCTGGTCTTACCCTTAAGAACTCTCCGATCACAGGATTCCAGGTTTCTCCTTACGTCAACCGTATGTTCTGCACAAACGGTTTGACTACCTCACTTGCAGCTGACAAGTACAACTTGACTTCATTCTCTAAGGATGCTCTTGAGAAGTTCAATGAGTACATTCAAGGTTTGACTAAGCGCAACTTTATGCCATCTGAGTTTGACTCGTTGGTTAACCGTGCTAAGAATACAGCAGCATCTCTTTACGAGATGAAGCATGCAAGCAACTTGATTAAGAATGCAGGTGCAGGCGAACGCTCTGATATGTGGATCCCTCTTAATCATAATGAGTTGGCATACTCACGTATCGGACAAAACCCAGGTGACTTCAATGTTGACCAGCTTAAGAATGCTAAGACTGATCAGTCTATCTGGTCTCTTGTCAACGGTATCACACACTTTGCTACGCACGGTGAGAACATCGTAGACGGAACTCAGTCGCATGATATGACTAAGTTGATGGTTGACGCAGGCAACATCCTTGGTAAGAAGTGGAACTTAGGTGATCAAGTCACTAGCCCATTCAGCGGCCTATCCGAAAATCAAGTCGGTGCTATGCTGAACTAATACTGTGGGATTGACAAGCGCAGCTGTCATGTGCATAAGACGAGTGACCAATCCCCTATGGGCCGGCTTGCCGGCCCTTTAATTTTAAAAATGTTTAATAACCTTTAATGCAAACAGAATTGACCAAGAAAAAGAATACCTTTAAGGCGTGGTTCAAGAAACACTTGTTGGCCAACAGTCCGACAAAGGTTTTATTGGCGATGGGCATGGCCTATAGCCAATCATTTCTTGGTGCAGTTCTGTCTGTGTTCGTAGCTAACGATGCTGGCCCTATGGTTCTAGCGGGAGCTCTCGTGTACTGGACCTTCTTTATCTTTAACGTACAACGAGCGGCCCATGGATCTTTGATCGGAAACGCAGCATTCGTTATAGGTGCTTCATTAGGTACCTACACAGGCACGAGTACAGTGTACTATTTTATGGGATGATCTATTTAGCTCCACCGAAATCAGATACAGAACTAAACTACTACCTGACATGGCTCTCTAAAGTCGGGGTAAGTATTGTATTACTGAAACGTGTGGAAGATCTTAATGGCCCATTAGTACTTTCAGGAGGTGCTGACATTGGTGTTAATCAAGCTAGAGATGAATTCGAATATGGCTTGATCAAGAGAGCCATTGAACATGGATACCCAATACTCGGGATCTGCCGAGGAATGCAGATCGTTAACAAGTACTTTGGTGGAGAAGTAGAGAACCTACTAGTCGAGGATGATCACAGCTCGACACGAGACTTCATATCTGAGAATAATGTTGCCAGAAAAAAGAGTGTGTTCCACGAAGTACACGATCTCAATGAGCAAACATTCAAGGTAAACTCAAGACACCACCAACACTGCCATCATATACCCAAACCACTAAAGGCCATTGCATGGTCAAGTGATGGAATCATCGAAGCCATCGCAGGGCCAAATATATTCTTGGTACAATGGCACCCCGAGCGAAAGGAGATCTACGGAACCCTCGCATCTGAGTGGCCATTGATGTGGCTCAAAGAGCAAATAGTTCAAACTTTTTTATAAAACATTTTTTTATGTCAAATCTTTTTTGTATATTAGTAGTATAATTAAAAGATAAAAACATGGTACTAGACTTAAATAAAGAAATGGCCTGGGTAACTTTCCTCAATGAAGGATGGGAAACTACATGGCACCCAGTGACCGACAATAATGGCAATCATTTACATTTTGACGAGACTATTATGGATTTGTGTCGCTCACGATTCAACAATATTGATAATTGGATTAGCTTTGGCATTGCGCCGACTAGCCAAATGATTTTACGCAACGCAGTTCGAGACAATCTATAATGGAAGATCATCACTATTTTGAAGATCCAGCACCCGATGAAAAGGTGCTACGATACGATGTCATCGTGCCAAACGTATGGGACTATACGATGTCTGAATATGCAAGTGTCTTAGCTTCTCACCACAATCGGGTTGGTGGTTTTGCTAAGGAATCAAAGTGCCAGTTGGTCGAAGAGCACTTTACTCCGCACTCAGTTCATTGGCGCACTCAAGCACAGTATTGGGAAGAGTATAATAAAAAAGATGCTTGGCGATAAAAAAGTTTTAAGGGCCTATGTCCTATGTTAAATTTATTTTGTATATTAGCAGTATAATTAAAGAGAACATGAAAGTCCATCTGTACAACGACCTTAAAATTAGTA
>OCVQ010001507.1_pt1 | contig 17486 bp, 14 predicted proteins | sample 1539061 | NCBI WGS metagenome assembly OCVQ01 (sample SAMEA3355526, study PRJEB22509) | marine metagenome | biome: marine; feature: river plume; material: water | place: USA | collected 2010-08-08 | depth 0.5 m | reverse complement strand
AACCCATCAAAAAACGCAAAACCAAAACCAAAAGGTCCAGCAAACCAAATAAAAAAATCACTCGCAAAAATAAGCGACAATAGAAAAGATACAATTACCTAAGCGTTCAACTGGAACATATTTACATTGTTATACAGCCTATAAATATGTTTTTTTCATAATTTGTTTACCCACGGGTAAAATCGCAAGTTTATTTGCGTGTTCTGTGCCGTATTTTACGTGTTATTTTCTTTCCTTTTTTCCTCAAAGTACGTTGCCCTTTTTTTGAACGTGATTTTCCACCAGTTCTTTGTGAGTGATGATTAATGTAATCTTGTAATATTTGTAACCTTGATTGTAAAATTTCATTGTTAGAGGCATACGCACGTATCATCCAGTTTGCTCTGTCCATAAATAATTGATATGTTCGTCCTAATCGTTCTGGCGACAAGGTTAATATATATTCAAATATGTCATCGTTGATGTCTGAACCAAGTGATTGAGCCAATGCGGATGGAAAATAATCAGTCACTTCACTATCATACAACAATGCTCCTTTGTTTACGAGTTTTTTTACAAGTTGCAGATTGTTATTGATAATTGCATATATAACTGGGGTAAAGCCATCTGAATTCTCTACATTAATATCTATTGATGGATTGTCCAGTAGCAGATTCACAATATCCATATGATTTTTATCTATTGCAATATGTAATGCTGTTTCATCATTATCTTCCTCATTCATAATATTTACATAATTTACCCCATTATCATTGGGAATGAGTCCCTTATTTACTAGGTCTAACAAATATTTCACTATTGGTGCGTTGCCAACTCTTACGGATGATATAAGAAAGGTTTCGCTATTTGCATCAGCTGGATAGAAAAAATCCATGAGTTGTTTGTTGCGTACTTCAGAGTCAGTTACGCCTGCATTCTGAATTTCTGTCTCAATGATTTTTTTTACTCCAAGTAATCGGTTAGTTTTAATAGCATTAAACACCTTTTTAGCTGATTCACCATATGGCTTTACTAAAAAACTACGCGTTAATTCAGTGAAACCAGAAGGCAACCCTTTTTTTGCGATTACATTCGTTACCATTTTTTGTTCAGTTTGAATGTCGTCTTGAGCCGTTAAGACTGGTTGTGACATATTTGGTCTAGCTCCATTTCTTAACAATGTATTTACTATTTCTGTATTGCGAATCCTACTCGCATACTCAATCGGTGTAGTGTAAGCACTACCTAAGCGTGAACGCGTATCTTGCACTATGTTGACATCAATATTTTTTTGTGATAGTAAAAAGTTTATCATATCTAGATTTTGTTCATAAACTGCCTGATAAAGTGGTGTATATTCGCCAGTTGTTCTATCATTTACATTAGCGCCTTCGTTAATTGCCTCTTTTGCTTTGTCTAAATCATTTCTCTCAATCGCATCAAATAATTTCTCTTGTGGCGTAATTTGTATATTATTTACTACTTCTGAATTGTTGCGACATGTTCCAGACGATAGACAGTTTCCTCCACCTCTTCTATTTTGTTGGAAACCGCGTTTTTTTGTAACACGTTTTGTCATTATGTCTAAAGGTCGGTTATATATATATATGTATATATACAAATGACTCGAGTTCTTTCATTTTTAGCTATAGCCGTTACGAGTTGTATTACTGCATTCGCAAGAATGACCGAGTATATACCCACAACAAAGATAGAATCATATCTTACGAATCATGATTTGAAAAATATTGAATTACCTCAATCATTCACATGGAGTAATGTCGATAATATTAACTATCTGACCAAAAATCTTAATCAACACATTCCCGTTTATTGTGGTAGCTGTTGGGCACACGGAAGTATTAGTGCGTTGGCAGATAGAATTAAAATTGCTCGAAAAGCTGCGTGGCCTGATATCAACTTGAGTATTCAGTTTTTATTAAACTGTCAAATGGGCGGAACCTGTAATGGGGGAGATCATCTTGCCACATACAAAGCGATTGACGAATACGGGTCTATACCATACGACGATTGTATGTTATATCAGGCATGTAGCGCCGATTCAAAAGAAGAAGCTTGTAAAAACAAAAAGGATTTCGAATGTACTCCTGTTAACATATGTAGAACGTGCGATACATTTACTTCTCATGGAGGTTCGTGTAGCCCTATTATTGAATACCCTCATGCAACTATTCTTCGTTATGGTGCTGTCAGAGATAGTGCGAATATGATGGCCGAAATATATAACAACGGACCGATTGCATGCGGAATAAATGCCGAGGAAATTGTAGAATATACGGGTGGTGTCCTGAATGTACCTAAGAAACTGAAAATGATAAATCACATTATATCTGTCGTCGGATGGGGATATGATACACAACTCGATAAACAATATTGGATTATTCGTAATTCATGGGGCAGTTATTGGGGCGAGCTTGGTTTCATGCGTCTTGTATTGGGCGAAAACCAGCTGGGTATCGAAAAGACATGTGCATATGCCATTCCTGGCAACTGGACTGTACATAATGTACCCTGCTATGAAGATGGAAGCAATTGTAATGCAAACACATCAAATTACTTGATTGAAATCGCCTAGACAATCACAATCCAATGCGTAAAATATTTACTACAGTATATTCAATGTTGTAAATATTTGTCAACCTACTCTATGCAAAATAAATATTATTTTTCTACTAGCACTCATCGCATATAAGAAGACATTTTTGCACGACTATTAACATCTTTATACAGCTGTAATGTTCGCGCGCTCGCGTCAGTAGAATTCACATACTTAGGCATCCAAAAATATGGAACAATATCACTACATCCGTGGTACATTTTCTCAAATAGGTATCTATAATACTTTTGTTCCTTAGTTGTGGGTGGGTTGTGGGTGATACTCGCCCAGTCAAACGCGTTAATTTCTGCATTAATCTCGGCACTACACTCAATCTTTTCTTGAATAACCTCAAAAAGAGACCGTGAGTTGTTTGATACTCCATCGCTGAATGCCTCCTTAGTTCGCCATAGAATCTCATCGGGTAACAGAGGTTCGTCATTTGCAATTGTTGTTCGATAATTTTCAGAAGAGAATGCATTTCTGAGAAGGAACTTTTCAGGTTCGGAATCAAGCACATGACATCTTACCGCAGGATGAATGCCAAAATAAAAGTTTACCCACGTCCTGTCCAAGAATGGGGTTCTTGGCTCCAATCCATGTGTTGAAATACACTTATCTGAACGAAGAACATCAAACGCATAAATATTTTTTATCAAACGCCGACACTCTTTGTCAAACTCAATCGGGTCATTCACGGCGTGCATATAAAGATATCCACCACACAATTCGTCAGAACCGTCTCCGTTAAAAATTACCTTTGCCTCACTGTGCTCAGAAATATACTTTCCAATCAAATAGTTGCCAATAGATGCACGGACGGTGGTTGTGTCGTAGCTTTCTATTTTCGAGATCACTTCTGGAATAGCATCGAAAAACTCTTGCTCGCTAAGCACAACCTCAGTGTGATGTGTTCCAAGATGAGCTGCAACTTTTCGTGCATACGCCAGATCAGACGCACCCTCGATACCAATGCTGTACGTTTCAAGTGGTGAAACTTCTCCCATCTCTTTCCGAATCTCATTGACAAGAGATGTAACTAAGCTACTATCTAGTCCACCAGAAAGAAGACATGCGATTGGTCGGTCGGTAACCATAACACGCTTTCTAACTGCGTTCTTAAGATATCGCTGGATATCAACTGTAATGTTGTTCTTGTAATTTTCCATTGAGTCATACACCATTTGCGAAACAAATCCAGGACGATTGTATGGAACATTCTGTATGTCAGTAACTGGTTCCCAAAATGAGGCATCTGGTACACCCGTTGCTCTCTGTACAAACTGACTAAATGTTCCTGGCTCAAACTGAACAATATCGGTGTCTTGCAGAATATGCTTGATATCAATAAGCGATTTGAGTTCAGATGCAAATCCATATAGGCTAGGTCCAGACTCCCCGACTAGTTTAGAGGGGGTTGGATTCATCATGTATAACGGGCGAACACCATATGAATCACGTGCGACAATCAGTCGAGATTGTTTTCCGACAACGCCATTGCTGGTTGATATTGGTGGGTCGCGTGTATCCACAATGATGAATGAAAATACACCATCTAACATATTAAGTGTTTGCTCAATACCATACCGAATATATAGGTGTAAAATAACCTCACAATCAGAGTGGGTTGTAGGAGTGCAATCAGGAATTAAGTCATACAATTGCTTGTAATTATAAATCTCGCCGTTGCAAATCAAGTAAGTGCCCATAAGCTCGATAGGTTGGTTTGACTCTTCATCTAGGCCGTTTATCGCTAAACGATGAAATCCAAGAGTAGTGTTGTTATCCACGCTGATGAGTTTAGACATCTCAGGTCCTCTTCCTCGACACTGTTTAAACGAATGATTCATGGTCGCCTCGTCAATAACATTCTTATTCATTAATAATCTTCCGTTGTTTAAAATGCAAAAAATACCACACATGATGTTGTAAAGCTTTACACAACGCTACACTATATGCGTTACTTCCCTTTAATATAGTTGCAAATCTGAATACTTATATAATTTAGTTGTTTGGAGTTTACGTCAAATATATGACAACTCTATGAGTGAGTATTTCCTTACTAAAAAATATAACATATGTATATAGACAAAATGAATAACAACGAGATGGAAAAAGTATCGCAGAGAAACAATGTCACCAATGAGAGACTATATGACAGAAACATTCCCTCCGCTGTTCTTCAGCCATATTTCTCTCTTCGTCCAACTCAAACAAAATATAACAAGTTCATGACTACTGTCTCAACTTCGTCGTCCACTGAGCCACTTAAACAAGTGGCTCAGTATAGTCCGCACACCACATTTTATCCTGCAAATACATCTGCCCCATGGAGTGGGTTTGCAAGTAATATAGATGTTGAAACTGACTTGAGAAACCAGTTCTATGCACTACAGTCTTGCCCTCAGGCGACATATGTTCCTTCTAGTTCGAGCGACTTGTACACACTGCGTTCATTTGCACAAGAGTCTTCCGTTCCTCAGCAGCATTCTTTGTTGTTCCAAGATCAGAGATTTGACCTATTTAACCCAAATATAACAAACACAAGCGCAAGCACCTTTAATAACCACACTCGTCAAGACATTAAAAGTGTGGTGATAGAGAGAAAAGACTAACAACCAGTAAAATATTAGTTATGAGAATTATCAGAGGAATTATTATTGTGCAAAAGAAAATCTAATTGTACTACAATAGGTAGCTATGAGAAATAAAGATACTGGAAATATAAAGCGTAGTGCGACAAAAACAACTCGTCGGCACAGTCGCCCCAGTACTACGACGTACAAGATACGTGGAGGTAACACTCGTAACAATAAACGGTTACACGGGGTGTCTTCTGCAAAAAAAACTAAAAAGTTTAAGAAACAACAATGCGGGCCAAGTGGGAACGGGCGGAAGTATACATGTATTCGCGACCAATCCATTTGTAAATTAAAGACCTTATGGAATAAACGCCACCCTGATAATAAGATACAAAATGGGAGTATTCGTAACACGTGGACACAGTTACAAGGAAAACTGAAGAACGTATGTAATAAGGAGTCATGCTGGCTGAAACAGAAGTTTGCCAGTGGAGGAATTGGGAATGAACTCAGTGTTGCATTTGCACCTGAATCACCAGAGAAATGGAAAAAAAATCCAAATGAATGGTTGTCTAGCAATGATATTATTGCAGTAATGAAACAGTATGAGCAGAAATACAAATGTTTTGATTTTATTGGTCCTTCACCCATTGACTATGATACGCATAAAATGTACGGGGAATGTGTGTGGAACGAGCTGTGTCACTTCGATTTAAAAGAACAGATTGATAGTGGTAAGACAAAGATAGGTGTCATATTCAATCTAGACCCTCATTACAAGGGTGGTTCTCATTGGGTCTCTCTTTTTATCAATATCAAAAAAGCGTCCATCTTTTATTTTGATAGCGTTGGGAGAACTATCCCCGCCCAGATAAAAAAGTTCGTGGATATGGTCAAACGCCAAGGGCTGCACCTCCCAACTGATAAACAAATATTATTTAAGTATGACGAGAACCACCCACAAGAACATCAAATGGGAGACACTGAATGTGGAGTATACTCTCTATATTTTATTATTCACATGTTAGAAGATAAACATGACGAAGACTATTTTAAAACGCATCTAATTACAGATAAATGTGTTCAGAAGTTCAGAAAAGTTTATTTTAATGAATCTTTATAAACTTATATAAATGCTTCTGTATCATACATATTATACACTACACATCGCAATTGTATATTATGTCATCCATGGTAGAGAGAATAACATCAAACAAGACAACGAATGCTTTTGTTAGCGAAAATAATATTGATTTATTATGGAATATCATCATTCAAAATAACGCATTTCAAACAAGTATTGAAGCACGAGGCAATGATGGAAAGCAAAAACTACGCACATATTATATTGATAAGGTGAAAACGTTTGTAGAAACTAATTTAACTACAACATCTACAGTGGTTGAGTTTAATAAACAGTTTATTGCGTTTTTTATTAGAGGGTTTCAACCTAATTCATTGAATGATAATCACATACCCAAGCCAGTAAAACTACAAATAAATAACAACACCCCCCTTGGAAAAGAGGCGATCACAGTGGAAGAAATAAAGAGCGAGCGCCTTAGCGAGTTTGACCAAAAATATGAAGAAGTGCAAAAAAACTTTAATCTCTATCGCACTAGTGACACTCCATCAAATGTAGAATTTTCTGATAAAACAGCAGATGAACCATTCGAAGCTACCGAGTTTCAGAAACATATTACAAGTCGGCTTGAAAATAGAAAAATCGATGAACAGATATTTGTTGAAAGTGTCAGCACGACATTGCAACAACCCGTTGGGAGTAATATGGACGTTGCAAAATGGTTAAATCTAAAAGAAATTCCAACATCTATTCATTCACTCCCAAGTTCAGAATCTACTCCACCGTTGAGTCAACAAGTAGTTATTGATTCTCAACCATATGCTGATAGTTCAAGTCCATTTACTGCTGCAATTGAAACACTACAAGAGAGAATGATATCGCTGGAAAAAAATGTGTCAAATCTTTGCGAACTTATTCAACGATATATTACAGTGGATGAAACAAGAAACAATATAACACGCACACCTGTCACGAGACCATCCTACTCAACTAATGAAGCCGACATGCATGCAGTGGATGTTTCGACCCTAATGACTGAAAAAAATATCCATCCAACCCAAGACAAGGAGGAGGAAGTTTTTTTTTCATCTAGCATGTAATTCATTCATTTTTTTTGATTGTTTATTGTTTCTTGTTTATTATTTTTGTTATTGTATCATATTGGTCAGTCATCATAACACATAACACATAACACATAACAACAGTCATTGTTCGGTTATATTTTTCCAAAGAATGATGTCATCTCACGCATTCCCTGTTTTTGATTGGTTGTCTTAGTAATATATTTATCAAATAACAACGCCTTCACTTCTTTGTTCTTTAATGCTTCTAATTTATCAGCAAACTTATCTGGGGCGGTTTCACGCTGTAGAGTTTTTACATCACTCTTAAATCTAGATATTTTGCTTGCCTTTCCTTGCATCTGCCATATCTTCTCAAGAACCAACGCAAACACCTGCTGCACTGGTTTCATCACTTGATTTGTAATATAAAATGAATAGTCAACTTTCAGATTATTCTCCGTTATAAATGTCGGAGTTTCAATCTTTTCCCCCTGTAATGCCTTGCGGTTTGGGTTATGAATATACACATAGGGTATACGGTCTCCCGACGAGGGCTTATTGCCTGGGTCGCGTGCAGTCATTCTGTCTGCAAGAACCTTGTGAGCTATCTGCTGCGGATTCTTATAGTCAGAACGAATCGACTTACTGATAATGAGCTTCTCCATCGGATACTTCTCGTCAACAAGATTTTGGATACACGCCTGAAGGAAATCAACTGCCTTTTTGATGTCCCGTTCTTTCATTAGAATATCTATAATGCCGCCATATATTTCTTTTACTATGGGTGCATTATCTCGTCGTTTCAATACAATCCCCATCTCTTTACGTTTACCTTTATTTGGGTCTTCTTCATATAACATACCAACATATCGCTTCTTGCTTAAAAGACAGAATGGCATGAATGTTTTCTCATACTCTAGGTCATGTGGCTTCTTTAAGAACTTACTTGCCATTTCACCTGCCTTCTTGGCAAGTTCAATAGTAATTTCCAACGCCTTCTTTCCACGAATAGGTGTTCCGTCTAGGTTTTCCAGATTAAAGGTGAAGAATACACTATCTGTATTATGCACAATCATGTTTCCAACTCCTGCTGCAAAGTGATGATTTTCAGTTGTTAAATCATACACATAATCAGTATAGTCTTTAATCTCGTCTATCTTTTTAACAGCGTCTCCACATTTTCTTTGTTTTCCTTTTGTTGCAGTTATACGATAGATATCCATTTTATCTTTTCTAGTATTTATAGATGTCTTATAGCCAATACTATTTGCTAACCAACATATGTGAGCTGCACTAAGTTGAGATTTTTGGTCTACACGTGTATAGCCTAATGTATCTTTATCGCCATCTGCATCATATAGACCATCCCAAAATGATTGTCTAATTTCATTAGAACCGTTCAATATAAAGTCGGGTATTTTCTTAGAGTTTCCACTATATATCTCATCACGATACTTTTGAATAAACTCAAATTTTTTACCATAATGATTTTGACAATTAAAGCTTATTTTGTTAACGCCACTTGATTTTATAGTATTATAAATCTTCCAATCATATTCAGGATATACTTGTTTACATAAGTTGTAGTATTTATCGAGTAATACTGGATTTGCATTATTTAATGCCCATGAAGATTTTTTTCCACTTGGACAATCATAAGAACCACAACTACCGTCTCCGAAGAAGAACCCATATATTCTTGCTTCTTCAACAGATACATTGCGAATATGTTTATTTGTACAATCTGGTTCAAACTCCATTGTTTTATGCAAACACTCAGTTCCGATCTGAATATCTTTTGGTGATATTTCAGTTCCATCTTTTCGTAATAGTGAGTGATCATCAGTTACATCAACCAGTCCTGTATGTGTAAGAATACGAAACATTTTTTTATGAGAAGCTAATTTATGCCGTATCACACGGTGTAGTCGTGTCCAACCGTTCTCTGTCCATGTTTCTACATCATTTTTCATTTCACAGAACTCTTTTTCTTGACGACCTTCTTCTCTACACTCTACCCAACCCGCATCTGTTCCATATTTTTCCGCAAGTGAAGATACAGAACAAATATCTAGAACCCCATCTACTTTTACATACATTGGTGTATAATGGGCGACACTATCTCCGTACACATACTCTGCTTTAGTATGAACCTTACCATAGTTCATCGTATCCATAACAGCATCCCCATAAACTTCTTCAACAACACGCTGTGCATAAGTCAACAACTTTCTACCAATAGCAGTTGTAGATGCTGCAATATCCTTTTCGTAAAATGTGCTTGTTCTCGCACCACATTGACCATATAATGAGTTAGCAGTAACCTTATAGGCAAGCTGACGCTTATCAAGAACATTCTTCATAAAGTCATCTGTTTGCTGAGGAATAAGCTTACGTGTTGTCTTGCGGGCTTTCAATAACTCTTGTAATATAGACGGCATGATGGCCTTCCCATTTGGAAACTGGGCGAAACGACATATCTTGCTACCCACCTTCGTCTTCACCTTGGCTGCACCTGGCTTAGGAGACAGATACTCATACGTATCATACGTAACGTCCACGTATTCGTACCCAGGCATATTATCGTATATAAATACATCTTCATCATTGTCATCTGTCTCGCCCTCCACCTGCACGAGCTTGCCTGCAAGATTGTATTCTTTTGTCCATACTTTGCTATCATGCGATAAGTTCTCACTAATCATTGAAGATGGATATAGTGACGCGTAATCAACGCAAGCCACTGGATTATCCAAATATAAATCACTCTTCGGGTCGAGCACAATCGCACCTTCATATCCACCATCGTTCGTCTTTTTAGGAATATCGGGCATCAACATGTCATTTTCGCGACATTTTTTGCCAACATAGCTCGTCAACTTAATTCCTTGGCCACGCAAGATAAGGAAGCTAATTGGCACACTACAGATATTTGCCATCTCAACCAATCCTGTGATGGCATCAACCTTATTTAGTAAATACTGAACTAGGTTACAATCCTGAATACAATATTTTGCAACGATGGCTCGGTCTTTTGCATCACCTCTTGTGAGATTAAAGATATCTTTCGGAGTGACATCATCCTTTGCCAGGGCCCAGCGAACTTTCTTTGTCGTGTCGGGGGAGATTCGGCCGTCCACTACAAAACTATTGGCTTGTTGGTCGATTGACTTCACCAAGAACTTTGCTCCCGAGTCGTAATACTCAGTAGAGTGGCCAATCTCTTCAAAATGAACATAACTACCTGCCAAGAGTCCTGTCATATTTTTTGTAGATACAACAGTAGTCACCTTTTCGTCTGAAGTCACTGCATATTGTAATTCTCCGATAAAATCTCCTATAAAGTGACCTGCAACGTAGTCCAGTTTATAGGATGACAGATTCTCTTCACGACGGAAATGGTTATACAAGTCCAGCTGAATGCGTCCAGGCATCTTGATATACCCCAAATCATGTGTGCCGCTAGCAAGCGTTATGCTGCTATGTTCAATATCATACTTGCCAGTTTCTTCGTTCATTGTTCCACACACATGGTCTTTCAACTTTGATAGTTCAATGAACTTAGCTGCGCACCCAGTTTCTTGCGCACGCAGGAACATGAAATTATAATCAAACCCAAATATGTTGTACCCGATAATAATATCTGGATTTTCGCGGATAACAAGGTCACGCCACGCAATGAGAATCTCAGCTTCAGTCTTATAGCTTTCTATGTCAGTATTTTCAATTCCAAGGTCGGCACATGTATCTAACACGACACAGTGGTTATAATAAGGATTCTTTTCACCGTATGTCAAGAATGTTGAACCGATAAACGTAACCTTATCTCCCTCAACTGGTGGCAAATACATGCCAAATACTTCAGTAAGATGGTTTATCTTCATATCGCGCGAGATAGTTGATGATATAATAAGATCTGGAATAGCTGTACAGTTTGATTTGTTGGCTGTCTTTGCCCCAGAACCCTTTATGGTTACTCTTTTTACTGTAGATGCATGTGATGTGACAAGCTTCTTTGGAACATCGTCGGCATCGATAGTATCGGAGTCTTCATAATCAGCGTTGTCATCGGCAGCATCGTCGTCAGCATCGTCATCTGCACCATCCACCCATTCTTCTTTGTCTCCGCCATATGCCTTCTCAAAAGATTTCATGATTGTATTTTCTGCACTTATTTGAACGTGATTAACGTCCTCAATCATATGCGACAGAATATTGTCGATTGCAGATTTAACCTTCTTCTCAGTAGGGGTCTTTTTTGGATAAACAATATCGACATAAGTCGAGAATAACTTGACAATAATTTCCTTATCACTGTCATCGTCGTATTCAATGTTTGTATTTGATAACATTCCAAAGCCGTATAATACAGCGTAACGGATAATCTCATCTGGTTCAAGATGAATATCGTCAAGTTTTGTCAAGATATCAAGGACATTTGTTGCGAGCTTCTTATAGGTTTTTACGGGAACAGGAAAGTCGCCATGACTACTACTCGCCTCAATATCAAAACTCATAATTTTGAGTGGAACTCGGTCTTCTTTCTCACGAAGAGGAACAATATCCTTGTACAATATCTCAAACTCAAAATCGCAGTGAGTTGTCTTCTCAAACTCGGAAATGCATGCGGTCTTTGTCCTAGGAAGACCAATCCAACCAGACGGACTCATATCCAGTATATGGAAGAATCGTAGCAGTGGAGGAATGAACGACTCATATATTTCAGTCTTGCATGGCTTGCCAAGAATAGAGATGTAGTAGCCATCTGAAAGCAGTCGACGTTCATCATCGTACCACAGGTTCTTTGCCTTATTCATTGCTTGGATATTTTCAAATCTAATCTGGATAAACGTGTTTTTCTTTCCAGCATCAAATCCGTATAATTTTTTGTGTCTAACTATTTTTATTCTTACGATATTGTTTTCATGATACTTGCCCAACTCTTTTTTTAAATGGGCGGCAAACATGTTCTTTTCGCGCTCGCCCCAATTATCACCTACCTTTACATAAAAGAATGGCTTAAAGTCGCTCACCGTAATTGAACACGACTTACCTTGAGTATTCTTACCAAATATTTGAACTGCAAACGTCTTCTGCGGGTATCCCTTCTGCTTGCGGAACTTGGGATTTCCCTCATCAGAGTGTTCACTATCACTTTCCACTTCTTCTACCTTGTTGTAGATATGAAAGTCAAAGATTCTGAACTCGTAATTGTCGGTCATTGTTTGAGGGGCCATTGGTGGAGATATACTAGATAATCTGTACAGAAACGTCTAGATTATTTAACTGAAGTTAACTATAGCTATAGAAGCTGAAAGTGGTTTATTATATCATTCAGACAAAATCATATAATTCAAATCAATTTATGTTATCAACATTTAGTGTATGTATGGAATAATATCTAGTTCTATTTTATGAAAAATAGAACAAAAAAAAGAAGAACTAATAGTAAAAATACAACTAGGCGTAAAACAAAAAAACAACAATTTTTATTCAATCCAAACGATCCCAAAAAATCGTTTGATGTGTATATTGATAAAAATCCAGAAGACACCATAAACATAAAATATACGACAATTGAAGATGTTGCAAATACCATTGATAAATTAGAAAAATTATACAAAGACAAAAAATATCCTCATAAACGTATCTGGCAAGTCGGAATGATTATGAAAGTGAGGTTGAAAGTGTTGCAAAGTAAAAAACCAAAACAATACGCATTAGCAAATAAATATTTTATTTTTTTAGGAAATCGAACAAAATTAAGCGAGGAAGACAGGTATAAGGTTTCTTTTACACCCTGAACGAGTTATACTGTTGAAGATTTACATTTACACACAAAGTATGCGATTTGTTTGATTTATCGGTGTAATTATTCAATGTGTAAAATAATTGTAAAATTGAATGCGAGATGAACATAGGATAGTATTGTAATGTAAAGATACAAAGTATAATAATCACACCATGTGCATGCTAGTTTATATCGTAATATGTATAGTAGTTATTTTAGAAATGGTAGTGGAGGCGAACGCCATTCGGGGGGTGCACGCGGAATATATACGACGACGATGGGAACAAGGTCAATCTGCAGCGGTTAACAGACATCAGGAACTATTTACAGGTGTGCACGCTGAATATATACGACGACGACGGATAGAAAGTCAAACTGTTCCTGTTAAAATACATACGAGACATCATATGCGAGTGCCCACTCCACATACACGACAATCTAGTCCATCTGTTCGAAAGCACCTTCGACAAAGTACTAGAGGCCCTGTATACATTTGAATATTCTCCAACAAATCGATGAATAAATTATTTTAGAGTTGTTGAAACTTAGTAAATAATGTAACGTTATGTATTTATTTCTGTTAGACACTGCGAGTCTTTCGGCGAGTTTTTTGCACACGTACATTTTTAAGGTTAGTGCGTCGCGATTTCTTTCGACTTATATTGCGAATGTTTTTGGTACGACGATTATTACCTTTGCGTGAACGGCATAGTTCACACCTATTTGACCTGCGTCTAATAATGTTTTTCTTTTCACCTTTCTTTCTTCCACCACTGATGCCACACGAACACCCGCCAGCCTGAACATTTCCAGATGTTTTATTCATCCACTCTGTGAATGCTTTTATATCACGATCTCCTTCATAATCATGTGCAGTATTATTTAAGACATGACGAATCGTAGGAAATCCATCTGGACTTCCACCAATATTGCCAAGCAATTCTCCTGACATACCAGAGAGACCGTCTTGTTCAATCGCATAGGCAGCTACTTTTGCACCAGATTTATTTTTACTTATAACCAACTTCTCAAACTTTTCCCAATCTCCATATGAACGCTTACAGTGGCCACAATCTCGCCAATATATAAATAAGTAAATGTGTATCTTGCCGTTTTTCACGTCACTTTCAAGACGCGTCAGGGTGGTATCGCTTGAACTTCCTACACCGTCAATCTTATTTTTTGCATTTAGTATAGGCTCTTCCTCACTGTCTTTCCCTGCAATAGATGTAAAAAAACTCATCACCTGCCAGATTTATCCTATATAGTAAGACGACATAAATATTTTATAACACAGTAATATATATCTCAATTAATAACATCCTTATTATAACGAACATGTCAGTACCAGAATCAATGTCTACAACATTTAGAGTACTTATTATGATAATTGCTTTCATGCTAGGCATTTATTTTTACATTGCTCCTACTGACGAAAACTCCGAAGGATTTGATACAGAAGATGCCAACTCTAAAACCATAACATTGTCAACCGATGCGAAATGTCCCAACTTGTTAATTCAAGAAGATGGAGGGATTAGCTTAATGAACACGGATGAAAAACGAGTACCAGGCATAAATCCCATGCGATTTAGTAATTTAGAAGAATACGTTCAGTTTGTTGACTGGCAAAAGTCGCAAGGAGTCAAATGCCCAGTCTTATTTCTTCAAAAAACAGAGGATGCACAAGGGACAGTAAGTTACCGTGCAAGACCTGACATTGTTAATCCGCAGGGTGGATTACAAAATATGTCTCTCGACCAAATGCGTCAAAGATGTAATACCATGCCAATGAACTCTGGACTGACCGCAATGAATGATGTGAATGTTGCGTCATTTTTCACTGAGGGGTGCGGAGATATTACAGGCGAAGTTGCACTCAACACTGGGCCTGATGATATAAAACTCGTAGATGGTGGCAGAAACGACGAACCATATAATAACAACTCATTTCCTGCATTTGACCCGTCATCGTTTTACCAAGGAAAAATAACACCTATGGACAAAATGCTTGAAAACCAGAGACAACTCGAGCAAAGTCCAAGCGCAATGGACACAAACTGGGGAGGAAGAGATTATACCCGATCGCTCATCTCTAAGGGTGATTTCGATGGACGCAAGCGTAAGCTAATTGAAACTAACGACATTTACGCGGATGCCATGAAATAACCGACCATATAGGAAACACAATATTTGTGTAATATATTGAATATTGAAAGGTTACAATATGTATGTATGTATTATAGATTTGGTCTAATACACAAGACCAAATATATGAGATTTTTATTTACCATCTATATAGTTTCTGCACCCATCGAGTGATTCTATACCACCGCCAAGGTCATTTATCACCCTTGCTATGTCAGAGACCTTATCTAAATCTTTTGAGCTAATATCTTTAAGATTTGTCAGTTGAGATACTCTACATAGCTCGAATAACTCCTCTGCATTAGTTACTACTTCTTCGTATTCTTTACGATACTTATTGACACGAAGGTCATCATCTAGTTGGTCTACTAGAGACTGGACATTTTCAACCACTCCTTTTACATTTCGAATACTTGTATTTTTAGATTCGCCCTTAAACCCCTCTTGCCCTACATCACTATTATTCGCAAGATTCTGGTCAAACGTTGACTCGAGATTATTTGAAACAAAAAACACGTAAAGCAACAATACAAACAAGACAATTATTGCAAATATTTTAAGTTCTGTTTCAAACATTTATTAACACGAGGTGCGTAATCAATGGGTGAATATACTAAAATAACAAGAGTATAAAATACTGTATAGTATACGATATCATAATATTTTACAAAAAAATGTATTTTAGATATTATCAACATCGATATCTTTTATCGATTTTACACCTTCACCAAGTGTTTTTAGAAGCAATGCTAACTTTGAACACTTATCAGTGATTTCTTCGATCGTATTTTCGTTAGGGTCAATTGACCTCAGTTCAAGAAGAGCAGACAACTGGAGACCTTCTAAATACTCAGTCGACAATGATGTTATTTTTTTATATTCGCTATTGTATTTTTGAATATTAAGTCCATCTTTTACATCTGTCGTTTCACTTGCTAACTTTTCACTGAGACGGTCTATATTCTCCTCAGACCCTTCAAACCCCTCTAATGTCCCGTTGGCATGTTTCATGCCAACTGACCCTAAATATCCCGACAATAAAGAGGCTAATACAATAAATAAACCAAATGATACGATTGTAAATAATACATCATTTTTAGAATACATGTCTTACGTATATGATACAGTAATATAAAATATTTTATATGTCTACTAACATCATGTCCCGCAATTATGCATCTCGCATATGCAATAAGAATGTCACTATATTAGTGCACGCAGTCTTACTTATTTTTCGTGTTTTGCCGTTAGATAGCGTGGTTGTCAGAGACGCAAGACATGCAGGACTCGTTTGTAGAGCAGTTATAAGTTGTGGAATAGTCTTATGACTCTGCATAACAACCTCTGCAGTAGAACTACTTACGCCAGGTATCTGCGATAGCATAATCACCCCAATGTTGTCAACCGTGATATTTTCACTCTTTTTTGACCGAATCACTGATGCATAACTTGTTGTGGATGCTGAAGATGGTATGCTTTGTAGGGGACATGTATTTTCACTACTACCCATCCCGCCCATCGAATGATTGTCATGAAAAGAGTAAAACATTGCTTTTTTACTACTGGCGACCTTTCGCGCAAGTACCATAATAAACTCCACCGTATCTGCTGCCGATTGTGTGCGAAATACTGAAAAACCTTTGTAAATCAACATGGATGCGAGTGCTGTGTAGAGTGTGGGCTTGTTCAATAGTGTGCCTCCATATCCCCCCGCTATTTCGTCCAAGTCTTCGCTTATTTTTCCTTCAATAAGATAAATGACATTATGTGGGTGACATGGCAACGCAGATAAACGCAATGATTGCTCGCGATATCGCCCGTCTTTAATGCTTGCAGATAAATCGGATATCGACTTTCTTTCGATATAGATAGCTGGAGTGCCGTCGAGACTTTGAATAACTACATCTGCAACGTGCAAACTTCCAGTTTCTATTTTTATATCTTTGAAAAGAATGTTAGTGTCTACAAGGCGACGACAATGTTCTTTTAAATAATGTTCTCTGCAATCTATGTAAATTGACATGATTATTACATACACTACTAAAATATCTCTATACGTTTTACTATTATCGTGTTTTTACAGTTTACACAACTGGAACAGATTGTCCATTAGAGTTTGACGGATTGGTGGGGGCAGCGGGGTCAGCAGGGGCAGCGGTGTCAGCGTGGTTAGTTGATTCTGCGCGCTTTGTGCAACAGTCACCAGGTAGACGATTGATCA
>OCVQ010001497.1_pt1 | contig 17650 bp, 16 predicted proteins | sample 1539061 | NCBI WGS metagenome assembly OCVQ01 (sample SAMEA3355526, study PRJEB22509) | marine metagenome | biome: marine; feature: river plume; material: water | place: USA | collected 2010-08-08 | depth 0.5 m | reverse complement strand
AAAGGTACACTCTCTTTTTACTTTAGCAAGCCTTTTTTTAATGTTTTTTTTAATTAAATCTTAATCTATTGATAACAAAAGATATATGTGTAAAAAAAATTACACTTTCCCATTAGTTCTTAGCTTAGAAAGCAGTTTTAATTTGGATAAATCAGGTACAGAATGATTTTTTACAGCTGAATCAATTGAAGAAATAATTAAATCTTCCCCATTTGATCCAATTACAATATTAGATTTTCCAATTAATAATTGATCTACCGCAAATACTCCCATCCTAGTCGCAAGTAACCTATCAAATGCAGACGGTCTTCCTCCACGCTGGATATGACCTAAGATTGAAGAGCGCAGTGAATATCCCTCCATCAAAGGTTCTACTTTTTTCATAATCTCAATAGCTCCACCAGCGTCATCTCCCTCTGCTACAATAACAATTGAGCCTCTCTTCCCTTTATTTTGTTCTTTTAAATCTTTCGCTAAAGCATTAATATCCGTAAGCTCTTCAGGAATAAGAACCGATTCTGCTCCTGAAGCAATAGCCGAATTCAAAGCAATAAAACCAGCATTTCGTCCCATTACCTCAACAAAAAAAATACGGTGATGACTGCTTGCCGTATCTCTAATTTTATCAATCGCGTCAATTACAGTATTTAAAGCTGTATCGTAACCAATAGAATGATCTGTTCCGGAAATATCGTTGTCAATTGTTCCAGGAATCCCTATCACCGGAATGTTCATTTCCTCAGAAAGAACATTAGCACCAGCAAAAGTCCCATCACCTCCAATGCATATTAAGGCATCTATCTTATTTGACAATAAATTACCAATTGCTTTTGATCTTCCTTGAGCAGTTCTAAACTCTTCGCTTCTAGCAGTTCCAAGTATAGTTCCTCCCTGATGAATAATATTGTTTACATCAGTAAATCCCAATTCTAAACACCTGTTCTCAATAATTCCTTGATAACCATCGAAGAATCCAATTGGAACAATGCCAATGTTCAAACAGTATTTAGTAATCGCACGAATGCACGCATTCATTCCTGGAGCGTCTCCACCAGATGTTATTAATCCAATTCTCTTCATACCATAAAAGTAATCAAGAAATTATTACAATATTTATGGAAAACTAATTATTCTAGCATCTAGTTTACATATGTTCAGTAAAAATCACCATAACTACTCATCCTGCAGTGATGAAGAATTATTGGTTCGGTATAAAGAAAAGCCGAACAATAATGTTTTGGGCGAATACTATAAAAGGTATGGACACTTGTCTTTTGGTGTAGCATTGAAGTATTTAAAGAATTCGGCAGATGCAGAAGATATTGTCATGATTGTTTTTGAAAACTTACCTAAAAAGTTGATTAATCATTCCATTCACAACTTTAAGAGTTGGCTATATAGTGTGGTGAAAAATGAATGTTTGATGAAACTTCGAAAAAAAGAATACACCTCATCAGAATTCGAAAAAGAATTACAGTCGACCAACGAAATCGAAAACGTATTGCTACGTGAAGAGCAACTTGAATTATTAGAACAGTCAATTGATGAACTCAATGAAGAACAAAAAGTTTGCATTCGTTTATTTTATTTTGAAAGGAAGTCATATCAAGAGATTTCAACGACAATTCAATTAGAAGTGAAAAAAGTAAAAAGCGCTATTCAAAATGGGAAGCGGAATTTAAAAATAAAATTAGAAGGACACCATGAGTTCAAATCGACTATATAATTTGTTTCAATCAAAACACCTACATCGAAAGGATATAGAAACGTATGGGGCGACGCAAGATACTGCCTTAAAAAATAGCATCGAGCAAAAAGCTGCGTCGAACTCGTTTGATAGTGATGCTTTTGATGGTTGGGAAGAAAATGATTTTAATACAGATTTAATGCGAAATTTGGATGCGAAATTCACCTCAAAACCAAAAAACAATTATCTAAAGAGTATTACGCTTTCATTATTAACAGTAACAATTATTGTAATTCTTTTCTTTTATAATCTAAACAACTCAATCAACGTTTCAGATAACACGGCTGAAAAAATCAAGATTTCTTCGACTATGATGGTGGATGAATCAGAAATACTCCTTTCGCAAGAAATAGAAGGAATGCAGGAGGCGCCAATTCAAAAACAAATTAAGCCAAAGAAAATTAAGTCAGATTTCGCTGAAATGAAAACTATTGAAGCAGAAATTCAAAATGAAATCGAAATAAACAAGCTACCTATAAACGAGATCAAACCAGAAAAAGAAAAAGTACTTATCTCTTCTCGTAAGTTGGCAAAGGAAATCTATTTGAATGACCTAAAGTTAATTGATTACAACTCGTATCGTACAGATCCAATTGTAAAAACGAAACAAGTTTTCTTAACTGGAACTCCTGCAAATCTTGAATCTGAGGAATCCGAGGAGATCGAGGCTGCTTGGAGAACCGTTGACATCCCCTACAACGATTACATAGACAAAACACTTCGAATATTAAATAGTGGAAACTATAAAAAGGCGCTTTCTCGCTTAGAAACAATTTTAAAATCATATCCTGAAGACATCAATGCCTTTTTTTATAGCGGTTTTTGTTTATTTAATTTAGGAGAATATAACTCCGCCATTGTCAGCTTTCAAAAATGCATGAATGGAAAATTTAATAATTTTGATGAAGAGGCAGAATGGATGACAGCGCAAGCTTATCTATTGAGCGGAAATAAAACTCAAGCGAATACCGTTTTTAAATCGATTGTTTCTAAAAATGGTTTTTATGCTAAACAGGCAAAAGGTAAAATTTCACAATAATTTTAAGTTTCTTGTACCAAGAAAGGTAATTTTCACGTTATTCAGATATAAATTAATTCTCCAATGCGTAAACACGTAAAATTGTACTCTTTTTTCTTCGTACTCTTCCTACTTGTAAGTGCAACTAAAAACCCTTTAGCAAACCAGCAAAAAGATTTTACCATTTTCAAAGAAGTACTTCTAGAAAAAGAAGGCACATTAAACTTGAACAATTCAATTGATAGTATCAATTTATTTCTAAAGTATGTTGAATTCAAGTTTAACAAGGAACAAACTATTTTAGACCAATATAAACTTTATAGTGCGGCACTGTCGATGATTCATTGCGGGCATACTCAAATCCACCCTAACAACTCGGTTCTTTTTCAGTGGTTAACGGTGCGTAAATCAATGCCATTTGATGTTTATTTTGTTGACAAACATTTAATGGTAAATGAAACTCTCCTATCAGATTTAGAATTAATTCAAGAAGGAAAACCAACGTATGAAAGAACAAAGACCATAAAACCGGGTTCTGAGATATTAACAATTGATTCTAAAACAGTTCCTGAAATTATGAATGAAATTGCCCCATTTCTATCTTCTGACGAGAATGGAATAGATTTCAAATACTTTCAAGCTGGTCAGATGTTTGACTTTTACAGACATTTGAGTTCTCCATTTACTAAAGATTCGATTCGCCTTACATACGTCTATAAAAAAGACACAAATGAAATCTACTTCATTCCTGGTGCGGCGCCTGTGAGAACAATTAACCTTCGTACTAAAACGAATGCAGAACGATTTGAAAAGGAAGAAGAAAATATGGGCGAATTTGCGATTGTGCGAAGCAGGGGTTATTTTAGGTTTCATTCTTTCAAGGAATCATATGGAAAAAAGTACAACGAATTTTTACAAAAATCATTTGAAAAACTAAAATCCAAAAAAGTAGATGAACTAATTGTTGACCTTAGAGGTAATACTGGTGGAGCAATGCAATATGAAATCATGGCATACTTCCTTGAGAATGGAACAAATCTCGGGAGTTATGTCGTTGAAAAACCGAGGCAAGCAATTGAAAGTAGGCACATCAAGAAAATGACGCCGGACTTTATTAAACATCGAAAATCGACCAAAACACAGAAACGTCTGCAACGAAAAGGTAGATTTGATAACGGGTCCACACTTGTAGAAAACTCCAATGCCGAATTACGCTATACAGGGAAAATTATAGTCATTACTGATGAGGGAACTTTTTCATCCGCAGCAATGCTAGCTTGTCATTTAAAAACATTGTGCGGAGCTAAGATTATCGGTCGACCTGCAGGCGGGAGTTTTTACAGGGGAAATGCAGGCACTTTGAAACTGCACTTGCCAAACTCCAAATTCAATGTTTTTGTCAATCCAAATACATTCCATTCACATTTAAAGCCTGCAAATAATCCACAAAGCATCAAACAACCAGATATATTTGTCGATACTAAAATTACAGACATTAAGAAGAGAGATGAATTTTATCTAAAAACAGCGATTCGTTCCTTTATTGAGAAATAATTTTGTAGCTTAGTATCCACTGAATCTAACTTACTTATGAATTCAAAATATTTATTTTTCGCTCCAATCATTCTTTTGTTTGTAAGCTGTGGCTCTGATCCTGTTAAAGCAGAACAAAAAACAGAAATTGAATACATAGAAAATGAAATCCCTCCTGTGGATGATTTCAATTATGATACACTTAAAGGCATGTACATGGGTGATTTTGGCGGAAGCGAGATTCGTATTATTTTGAATTACGTCAGCGGAACAAATGTCATTGGTTACAATATACATAAAGGACTTCAACGAAATATTAATGGAAAACTGAGGAGAAGTGGAGATAGTATTGTAATGTCGTTGCCGGAACCAGGAGATCATAAATTTGATGGTGTATTTGAATTAACTTTTCTTGGAATAGACAAAAAACCGAGAGCCAATTGGACTTCAAACAGTGGTAAAATTCCTGCAAAGAACTTTAATTTAAAAAAGTTAGAGGCGCCAAAGGACAGTAAGGAAGGAATTAACATTTCAAATTTTGCGGAGTACTTCGGTTATGTATTTGATACCTTAGGAAGTTATACTTTTGAGTCGGATGGTTTTTGCCTTTACGAGTATTACCCAAAAACAGATGAAACGAATCGAGTAGAACAACTAAAAGAAGTAAAAGGCACTTGGTCTTTAGTAGGAAACACAGTCACTATTGACTGGCAAAAAAACAGTGTATTTACCGATCCAAAAATGATATTCGAAATCACTACTGATGAATATGAAGAGTACATTCTGAAAGGAAAAGATCGTGAACTTTATCAATATTATTATTAATGAAAAAGCTGTTACGAGGCATACTTAACATCAGTACTTTTATTGTAATTGCGTATACTTCTTATCTGTTAATTCTATTATCTCTTCCCTATATTCATTTTGAAAGGGACGTTGAGTTCTTGGAGACCAAACAATTAATTTATCATATTAAGCCATGGAAATACAGTTTCTATATCCATGTGTTTTTTAGCCCTGTTGTAATAATTAGTGGTTTGTTTCAATTCAATAGATGGCTAATAACTAATCGCCCAAAAATTCACAGAATTCTTGGATACGTCTATATCACTACTGTTTTACTTATTTCTGCCCCATCTGCCTTAGTTATGTCATTTTATGCAAATGGCGGGCGCGTTGCACAAATCAGTTTTGTAACATTAACACTTTGTTGGATATTGTTTACTTGGATAGCATTTCAACGAGCAAAAAAGGGAAATTATACTTCTCACGTACAATGGATGTTGCGCAGCTATGCATTAACATTGTCAGCCGTAACCCTGCGTTTTTATGCTTATTTATTTGATTTCTTCAACGTTAATATTCCTCCTAGAGAAACATACATTTTGATTTCTTACCTCAGTTGGATTCCAAACCTGTTGTTTGTTCAATTGTTGATACAATTGAAGTATGTAAAATATTTACTACTGAAAACTAAACACTCTTAGACTTCGCTGCACTCTCAACAATCTTTCCAGTTTTGGAAATCGTGATTGTTTTTTTGTCAATGAAGTTCTTCTTAATTATAGGGTTATTGTAGTATCCCTCTTCGTTCGGATCTAGCTTATAAACAGGCTCAAAGCGACTTACCTCAATAACTCCTCCTTTCATCAACTTAGCTTCTTTTATTTCTTCATTTAAACTTGATCTGCCAGATATTTCTTTTTTGTCGATCAACTTTCCTTCATGTGTAAATGTAGCAAGGCGATAAGTCAACGGAGCCAAATCACCCATGTATTCATCCCGAACAATGTAAACTAAGGCCACATAGTTTTCTGTTTCATACGGTTGCATATAGTAATAGAACATTTTACTCACCTCTCGAGAAAACTCTTCATCTCTCATTTCAGAGATGTACTTTTCATATTCGTACGAAATTGAACCTAATTGTTCTAACTCTTCCCACTCAATGTTTGCTTTTAGCGCAACAGGAAATTGTGTTTTAGAGAATTGTTTTTTGAATTGCATCCAAAATAAATTCTCTCCATCAGACATTCCGCGCATTCCTTTTTTTACCGCTTGTTTAAAATAATAAGTGTTACGTAATTCGTCTAAATCCGAATCCTTATTGATGTGATCTAAGTTGTTGTATCCTGCTTGAAGAGAATATTCTAGGTACTTACCAGCTAATTCAGTTTCTTCTTGCAATGAATACAAGCATGCTTTATTATAAAGAATTTTTGAAAAGGGCTCATAATTTAATTGCTCTGCCAATCCAAATGACAATAAAGCATCATCATATTTCTTTTTATCCATGTATACATTTCCAAGTTCAAAATATGCTTTTGCAGTAGGCTCTTTAAGTATCGATTGTCTTAGATAGTAATCCGCACTATCCAAATTTTTATCATTTCGAAATGAATTCAATCCTTTCAAGAAAAAGTTGTTTGATTCTTTGAGGAATTTTTCTTCATTTTTTAAAAATGCTAAAATCTTATTACCCGAAAATATGTCGTCTTCTGAAATCTCTATCGGTTTCAGCCTAGTTTCGATGTTTGTTTTACTTTCTGGAGCAGGGTCACCACATGAGTTTAACGAAATAACTCCAAGAACCAAGATTGAAAGTAGCTTAAGATTATGCATACGATTAGTTTTGTTTTTAAAAATAAGGATAAGTTCCTATTATTCAAATTAATAGTTGCGAAAATTTCGAACTTATTTCGCCATTCTCCTTAAGAGTGGATTCGGTCGATAACGATCTTCTCCATACTCAGTAAATAAGGCTTCCAACTGATGCAGCACCTTCTTTAGTCCAATTTCTTCAGCCCAAGCTAATAGTCCTTTAGGGTAATTCACTCCCTTTGTCATTGCTTTATCCACGTCTTCAGCGCTCGCAACTTGCATAAAAACTGCGTCAAATGCCTCATTGATCAACATCGCCAAAATACGATCTAAAATTTGTTGACCAACTACAGTATCTTTATTTGGTTCTGGTTGAACAGCTCCTTCTGCGTAATTGTAATATCCTCTTCCCGATTTTCTTCCTAAAAATCCAGCTTCAGAATGACGACGCTGTGTAAACGATGGCTTGAATCTTGGGTCATAATAAAACGCTGCAAAAACAGATTCCGTAACCGCATAATTCACGTCATTTCCTATGTAATCCATCAAGGTAAAAGGTCCCATTTTAAAACCACCTAGTTCTGTCATCGCCCAATCAATCGTCGCGAAATCGGCAATTCCTTCTTCATAAATACGCAAAGCTTCCCCATAAAACGGGCGTGCAACACGATTTACAATAAATCCAGGAGTATCCTTACACAAAACAGTTACTTTTCCCCAACTGTCGATTAATGCTTTTGATGCATCTAATGTTTCTTTCGAGGTTTGAACCGCAGGGATGATTTCCACTAACGGCATTAACGGTGCTGGATTAAAAAAGTGAATTCCGACTACACGCGACGGGTTTTTCAAAGCAGAACCAATCGAAGCAATAGACAACGAAGATGTGTTACTTGCCAAAATACATTCATCTGAGACGATGGTCTCTAAATTGGCAAAAACAGCATGTTTAACTTCCAATTTTTCGACTATCGCTTCAATAACAATATTACTTCCTTTAAAATCCTTTACATCCGTTGAATAGGTAATTCTACCTTGTATGTTGATCTTATCATCATCTGAAACCTTTCCTTTTTCGATTAAACGCGCTAGAATTTTATCTAAACTATTCTCCGCTTTTGTCAACATATCTTGGTTCAAATCGACCAATACAACTTCACATTCATTCTGTGCTGCTACTTGAGCAATCCCAGCCCCCATCGTTCCTGCTCCTAATACTCCAACTTTCATATATTCTATTTTAGATATTAAGCCTATCGGACTCTATTGCCTCAAAGCTTAACACATATCTATTCAACTTTATTTACTCTCCACGGAAAACAGGTACTCGCTTTTCTAAAAAGGCCTCTACACCCTCATTAAAATCGTACGTCGCACCTGCTTCGGTTTGTAATTTTTCTTCAATATCTAATTGATCTTCTAACGAATTGAACAAGGATTGATTGACCGCCTTTTTGGTTAGCCCAAGTCCTCTAGTCGGCATAGTTGCAATCTTTTGTGCAAATTGATATACAAATTCTTCAAACTCGTCATCTTCAATAGATTTATAAATCATGTTCATTTGCTCCGCCTCTTCAGATGTTACTTTATCTGCTGTCATCATCAATGCCATTGCCTTTTGAGTTCCGATAATTCTTGGCAAGAAAAAAGTTCCTCCTGAATCTGGAATAAGTCCAATTTTTGAAAATGCTTGAATAAAACTTGCTGATGACTTAGCAATAGTGATATCACATGCCAATGCAATATTAGCACCTGCACCTGCAGCAACACCATTTACTGCGGCGATAACAGGTTTCTCAAGCTCTCTTATTTTTAAAATGATCGGATTGTAATGATCTTTAACAATTGATTTTAATTCAGGTCCATTTGGATCCGTTGCTTCTGCCAAATCTTGGCCAGCACAAAATGCTTTCCCTTCCCCTGTAATAATTACTGCACGAACTGAATTATCTGTAGCACATTTATCTAATTCATTTTGTAATGCAATTGCCATTGCCTTGTTAAATGAATTAAAAACTTCAGGACGGTTCAACTTTAATTCACGAACGCCGTTTTGATTTGTTACAACTATCTCCATGTTAATCTGTTTTCAACGAAGATAACTAGAAAAAGAAATTAATTAAATTATCCTTCTAAAAATGTCAATTAATCATAACTTTACCTGACAATATTCAATCAATCATGAAAGACATCTTTACAAAGGAAATCACCGATGAAATGATCGGAAGAATCAACTTACTTAATTCAGAAACACAACCTGTTTGGGGCAAAATGAGTGTTGGTCAAATGCTTGCTCACGTAGCTGTAACTTACAAATATATTTATGACAACACCTACAAAAAACCAAAAGGTTTTAAGGCATTTTTAGTAAAAAAGCTTATCAAGCCTATGGTCACAAATGAAAAACCATATAAGAAAAATGGAATGACTTCTCCAGATTATAAAATCACCACTCAAAAAGATTTTGAAAAAGAAAAAAACCAATTGATAGACTACCTAAAACGTACTCAAGAATTAGGAGGAGAGCATTTTGAAAAAATAGAATCACACTCATTTGGTATGTTAACAAAAAATGAATGGAATAACATGTTTTATAAGCATTTAGACCATCACTTAACTCAATTTGGAGTTTAATTCTCCAATATTTTTTTTGCTCGGCGCTGAAGTTCATCCTTCAGCGTTTTTGGTTCTAGGACCATTATTTCTCCTCCATAACTTAAAATGGCACGAATTAATTCTTCAGAAACATTAACAAAAAGGGAGAAATCCACGGATTCGTCTTCCATTTTAATCACTTTTTGGGAGGAATGAAAAGGAAGTGAATCCAAGTATTTTGCCGCAATAGTTGACGCACGTAATTTAATGTTTTCTGGCGGCGTATTTCCACTTGTGATTCCTATTGCGTGTTTAAAGTAATTATCCGGTTTAAAATTTATTAATTCTGCTGACTTATTTTTCGTTATCGTTAAGTCTTCTATGCGATCTAAAGCGTATGTTATGTAATCCTTTTTGCTGTCATCAAATGAAATTAAGTACCAACGATTCCCATATTGCTTCAATAATAATGGAACAACTTTTCTAGGCTTTAATTCACCACTCACAAAACTTGCGTATTCAAATTCAACCCAAACTTTTAATTTAATAGCTTCCAATAAAGGAGAAAGAAATTCACTTCCACCGTCAGATGCAGTGGATTCAAATTGAATAAATTGCTCTGCTTCTTCAGTTTGTGAAACCGCAACGCGATCTACGATTTTATCAATGGCACTGCCAAATTGTTTAAACATTTCAACATCCTTGAATTGCATCAAAGTCTTAGCTGCAAAACTAATTGCTTCCAGGTCATTTTCAGTTAAAGGAATGTCATTAATGGAGAAATCTGGATCTTCATAATAATAACCACGATTTCCTTTACTATATTTTATTGGCGCATCATGCTCCATTCGCATCGAAAATAAATCTTTTTCGATAGTTGAATCACAAATATGCTCGCCATCAACACTTCCAAATAATGACTCTTCGCATGCCTCACGCAAATCTCTTTTACTAGGAAATGGATTGTACTTATTGCGAATACACTTATCAATAATACGGTATCGAATTAGTGCATTTTTAATATGAGGCATGATAGCTTACGATTGTGCAACTTCCTTGTTCATATAACCGAACAATTGATAAAATTTAATTGCTTTTACCACTTCCATTGGAACATCATCTTCCCAACTTGATACATCTGCATTTATTTTAGAAAGTACGTCATCAGACATAATATGCAGCAATTTCGAATCAAAGCCTTCTAGCGAAGCCAATTTTTCATTGTCCTTCATATATTGTAAAAGACCTTTTAAATTGTCATTCACCTTAAAGTTCTCAAGGTTATAAATATCTCCTGTTTCAACGTTAATTGCCGGATAAACAAACATACTAATATCATGTCCAAAACCACGACCGAAAGCTTCTAAAAGTCCCCCAGGTAAATTTGCATAATATCTTTCATCAAAAATGGTTTGCAGATTGTAAATACCCACAATTAATCCCATTTTCTGACCACGGGCTATAGTTGATAAATAATCAACCATTTTATAATGCTTCAAATAATTGGAAATCATTACAGTATAACCTAAAGTACCTAATAACTCCGCGCGATCTACAAAATCTTTATCTAAAATCTTACCGTCTGCGGTTAAATCCTTTAGCGTTAATTCAAAAACGACCTGTACATTTTCTTCCTTTATACCTTCCTCTTTCAGAAATTGTTCTTTTCCTCTTTCTATCATATCAATATGCACCTTCGTAACAGGACGAAAACGACCACGCATCAATAAAATATTTTTCTTATACAAAGCTGTGGCTGGTTGTAAAACGTGTCCACCTAAATCGAACATTGTTGCATCAGTAATTCCTCTTTTCACAAGATTCAAGGCAATGATTCTATTATCAATGTTATCGAAATCTGGACCAGACACACGAAGCATATCAATTTCCATGCGGTCTCTTGGAAGACGATGCACCAGATTCGTTAGGAAATCATCTAAATCTTCATGATGAAAATAGCACGCATCGATTAAGTTTACACCTAAAATTCCAATTGCCTCTTGCTGAGCTTTATGACTATTGTCGTGCAATTTAATATGTAAAATAATATCATTTGGTTTTTCATCCAATGCTAATTGAAATCGCATTCCTACCCAACCTTGACCTTGATTTGTTTTGTGGTAATTTAATGATTCTACCGTATTGCAAAATGCAAAAAAGCGAGACTCTTTGATTTTTTTAGGTAAACGCTTTTCCATGTTGGCATATTCAGTTGCCAACATCGTTTCTAACCTTTCTTCACATACATATCGAGATGCTTCGCCATATAAGGAATCAGAAACCTTCATGTCATACGCTGATTGTGTATGGGCAATCGTTCCCGAGCTTCCACCAGCTTTAAAGAAATTTGCAGCTACTTCTTGTCCTGCACCAATCTCCGCAAAACAACCGTATATATCAGAAGTTAAATTGATTTTTAACGCCTTTTCTTCCGTGGTAAGTCTTCTTTCGTCTATCATACTATCAATAATCGCTTAATACAAAGAACTAAAATAATCATTATGGAGCTTTAAACGCAGGATTATTTATAAATTCTTCATCAGACAAAGTCAATAAAAACTGTTTGATCAAATCTTTTTCCTGGGCATCTAGCTGAACTCCTCCCTGACTCGCGAATTCAATCAACGGGTCAATCGTGGGGCTAATCTGAATAAAATGAGAATAATGATTGATTACATCATCAAGTGTGGCAAATCGTCCATCGTGCATGTAAGGCGCGCTAAACTCAATATTTCTAAGAGTTGGCACCTTAAATTTTCCATTGTCAATTGGGTTACCAGTCACCTCTCCTCGACCTAAATCTGAAAAAGTAGCATCTAAACCATTATTACTAAATTTCTTTACCTGCATAAGTGGACCGTTGTGGCAATGAAAACAATCGGCTCCATTTAAACTTCTGAACAAATCATACCCACCCCACTCACTTATGGTAATCGAATTATAAATCGTTTGCTCTGAAGGTGAGAGTGGTAAATTATTTTCATACTTATACATTACGTCAAACTTAGATTTCCCGGAAATCATAGTTCTTAAAAATTGAGCGATAGCCTTTGCGGCATGAGTAGAATCCGCATTTTCAGTTTTAAAGGCCTTGTAGAACCAATTTCGATAAACAGGATCACCTTTCAATTTCGACATTGCTCTTGGCCATGTTTCGTGCATTTCAATTGGATCCTCAACAGGAATTAAGATCTGTTCTTCCAATGTTTTTGCCCTTCCGTCCCAGAAAAAGAATTCATTCCAACCTAAATTAATCAGCGCCATTGAATTTCTCCGTCCTTGAATACCATCTACACCTGTAGAAAATTGATTTGGGTCAGAAAAAGCACTTGAGGGAGCATGGCATGATGCACACGATATGGAATTATCTCCACTTAGTTTTTTTTCATAAAATAAAAGTCTACCGAGCTCAACACCTTCAACCGTCATTGGATTATCCTCTGGAATTTGCATTTGAGGAAAATGTGAAGGTATTTCCAATTGATAAGGGGTCGGTTCATAACCAACTTTATCTTTCTTACATGATAAGAAAAATACAATTCCTATAAAAACCAATAATAAATATTTCATCAATATGGTTCAATCGCTTCTTTAAAATTCTCCATCACTTTGAGAGTAAGTGCCTCCTGGCCTGCCATCGAATGCGTAGAAAACTCATCCTTTACGTTAATTGTTTGAGTTCCGTTTAAAAATTTAGCCATATCCAATTTTAAGCGAAATATCTCCTCATTACCAACTCTATTCCAAGTGATATTTGTAAATGAAATGGTCTGAGCATTTACATCCAAACCTGCATGGTAAACAATGTTATGATTAAGAGCTATGGTCGCATCAGGAATAGTGTCCGCCTTCGCTTCAATTTTTACAAAAATATATCCAGGACTCCAATTCCAATGCATGTCATCTGCATTTGTAATATTGAGCATGCTTGAATTTGGAAATGCAGTAGGATCGTTATGATTTACCGCTGAACCAACTCCTAGATTCGCTGTTAAGTTCATGAAATTTGATCCATTTCCTTTCACCCTCGACAATAATGTTCCTCTAGATCTATAATCAAAAAGTCCAGCATCCGAAAATTGTGTGGAAACATTTTTAATGTCTTCCATGAAGAATTTAATATCAGTAAACTTGATTTTATATCCTTCTTGGGTCGTATAAATTGAATCCAAATATAAGGTCTCCGAATCAAAAACAGGCTGCACCTCAATATTGACATAATTACCAATAACTTCTTCAACTGGATCAAGATCTTCCTTGTCCTTGCAAGATGTCAGGAAATTGATTCCTATTAATAGTAAAAAAACTAAATTCTTCATTATCTCAAATTTACAAAATTATCAGTGTCAATCTAATGTATATAACGATTAAAACACTGAAAAGTTGGAATGTGCTAATATTATACTATTCATTGTACGTATATTTATTCAAAATAATCGCTTGTGCAAACTGAAGATAAAGTTCTAAAAATATACAATGCCTCTGCAGGTAGCGGAAAAACATATCATCTTGTAAAAGAATACATCAAGCTTTTGGTTAAAGAAGTACATTCCAAATCGTTTTCCAATATTATTGCGATGACCTTTACAAATAAGGCAGCGTTGGAGATGAAGGAACGAATTATCAAAGCTCTGGATGAGATTAGTTCCCCTCAATTATTTAAAAATAATGCAAGTGAATTGGTTGAGTCATTGCAGAAGGACCTCAACCTTTCAAAACAAGAAATTGAAAACCGTTGTTCCTTAGTTTTGACCAATATTCTTCATCAGTATGAAGATTTTCATGTCATGACAATTGACAAGTTTAACTTACGATTGATTCGTTCATTTAGTCGTGATTTAGATTTATCCAATGATTTTGAAGTAATAATGGATGAGGCTGAAGTGATTGAAAAGATCGTTGATGACCTATTAAATCAATTGGGAAATGAAAACAGCTCGCATCTAAACAAACTATTATTAAAGTACGCTGAGTCCAAGGTTGACGAAGGCGAATCATGGAATTTTAGACAAAAATTGATTGAATTTGGAAAGATTTTGCGTATCGAAAGAAATGCGACAAAAGTCAAACACTTGATGCAAATGGATTTTTCAATTGAACGATTTGGAAGTGTTATCGCACAACGGAAAAATATTGACAGTCAATTTAAATTACTCGCACAGGATATATTAAAAATTGTAAATGAAACGAAGTTAGATCAAGAATTTTTGCCAGGAAAATCTGGAACAATGAATGGAATGTTAAAGATTGCCCATGCCACTTCATTTGATTTAGATGAAAACTTCATTTCAAAACCATTAATAAAAGCGCTCGATTCACAGTTAAATAGCAAGCAAATTTTTCCAGATGAGGTCAAATTAAAAGTTCGAAATTTTCTAGATTTTTACAATTCTAGCATTCAAGAATACGCAGTCATCGCGTTGTATTTGCAGAACTTCTTCAATATGGCTCTCTTGCAATACATGGCAAAAGCTCTTGAGCTTATAAAAAAGGAAGAGCAAATCATATTAATATCAGAATTCAATTCATTGATATCAAACCTCATTCAAAATGAAAACGCACCGTTTATTTACGAGCGTTTAGGGACAAAATTCAAACACTTTTTACTTGATGAGTTTCAAGACACATCACACTTACAATGGCTAAATCTTGTTCCGCTTGTGCATGAATCATTGGGAAATGGCCACGAGAATTTAATTGTAGGTGATCCAAAACAATCGATTTATAGGTTTAAAAATGGCGTGGCCGAGCAATTTGTTGAACTCCCGCAGATTTATAATCCAGAATCAATAGGAGAGATTGAATTAAAATCTCAATTGTTTAAGCAAATGGGCGAAACATATTCGCTGGAGGACAATTGGCGCTCAAGTCCTACCATTGTAAATTTTAACAACTCATTTTTCGAAGAGCTTAAGAAAAAATTGTCAACTACCTCCATGTCGTTTTACAATTCAGTTCACCAAAATCCTAAATCGAAACTGAATGGAAAAATTGTCATCCAATCCAAAGAAACTAAGAAAGCAGAAAAATTACTTCTTCCTAAAATAATTGAATGGATTGAAGAATGTAGGATTGATGGTTTTCAACTTGGCGATATTTGTCTTTTAGGCGGAACAAACAAAGATTGCAACGATTGGGCACTAGGATTAACCGAAGCTGGATATAAAGTTGTTTCTGCAGATTCGCTCCTAATCGATTCAAACTTAAAAGTACAGTTAACGATTGCCTATTTGAATTGGAGATTTAAACCGTCGAACGAAAGTGCGAAAAAACAATTTGCAGAATTGTTTTTCAGGCAAAGAATGGATTCATACGACGATTACAAAGTTTTCATCGAAGAGAAAATATCTGCCAAAGGAAAAAGATATCGTGTATTCAATGAAAAGGCATTTATTGAAAAACACTTCAAGAACTATATCGAATTCTTCTTTAAATATGAAAGTATTTATGATCTAGTTCAAGGATTCTATCGCATTATGCACCTTAACGAACTTGAAAATCCATATTTACACCATTTAGCTGATGTTGTCTATGATTTTGAACTTAAGAAAGGACCTCATCTAGCAGAGTTTCTTGATGAATACAAACGAAAAAAAGGAAAGATTGCCGTTCAAATTCCAGTTTCCAATGATGCCATTCAAGTAATGACTATTCACAAAGCAAAAGGACTTGAATTTCCGATAGTTATACTTCCATCTTTGAATTTTACCTTGGATGTTAAATCTGAATTTTTGGTGGAAATTGAGGATTTCATTGTTTACAAGAAACCGACAACCAAGGAAATATTAGAACCACTAAAGGTGATTTATCAAGAGGAATATGATCAAGTTGTGACTGACCGAGTAAACTTGACCTACGTTGCGATGACTCGCCCTGTGGAAAGAATATACATACTAAATGAGTTTGAAAAATCACGATTTGGATCAATTTTCCACCAAACCTTGAAGGATTTAGCCTTCGGAGTAGAAGAAGAAAATGAAATTTTGATCGAACTCGGCAGTAGTGAAAAGGAAATTGTAGATTCAGAAGAAATTAATTCACAACTATTTCACCCTAAACATTTAGCAGAAACCCTATGGTTTCCAGATATTGCTTTACAGGATAATGAAGAGTTAACTCATAAAGAATATTTGAGTTCAGAGATGCAATTTGGACTGCAATTTCATTTACTCATAAGTCGTATAGAGAAAAAAGAAGATATAAAATCAATAATCGACGCTGCGATTCAAGAAGGTGAAGTTGAATTGAAAAATACTAGAAAATTAAACGAGAAATTAACGAAATTACTTGATTCAACGGATTACACTGCCTTATTCATCAACAAAAAAGAGGTTATCAACGAACAAGCCATTTTAGTCGATGCAGTAACTACTCTGCGGCCAGATAAAATTATATTGAAAGAAGACGAAACGGTAATTATTGATTATAAAACTGGGATTCCAAATCAAAAAGATCAAAAACAAATCAACTCCTACAAGGTAGTTTTAGAAGAGATGGGGTACCCCCAAGTAAGCTGTTACTTGTTTTATTCATCCATTAATGAACTACGACTTGTGTCATAATTCAATCTGATTATATTTGAATTATGGCGAAACATCTCCTTGTAGTTTTACTTATCTTATTTTCAGATTTCGGGTTTGGCCAGCAACCATCCTATTTTAGATTTGCTGAAAAAGAATTAGAGGGTATTGATATTTATGATGTCATTCAGGACAAAGAGCAAAACTATTACTTCGCCACTGACCAAGGGATTTTTATGCATGACGGTTACTCATTTACAAAAATTGAATGTGATGCGATGTCAGGTGGATCAGTTTTTCATTTTGTAATGAATGCAGAAGGTGTCATTTATTGCCATAATTTAAATAAGCAAATATTTCAACTAAAGAAGGGTACATGTGCAAGTCTTCAAGGAATGTTTACCAGGGATAGTCAAATTTAAGTCATAGATTTAGTCTTTGCAACTGGTGTTGCTTTCTTCTCATTTTCATGGTTTTCATTTTGACTGATTTTCGCTTTTCAAGTTTCTTCTGATCTCGCCCAAAATAGACATCAGCTGGAGTTAGATTTTGCAACGATTCATGGTATCTGTGGTTGTTGTTGAAGTCTTTACTCCAACGATAATACAATGCAGGTGCTATGCCTTCTCTTCTGCA
>OCVQ010001491.1_pt1 | contig 17693 bp, 17 predicted proteins | sample 1539061 | NCBI WGS metagenome assembly OCVQ01 (sample SAMEA3355526, study PRJEB22509) | marine metagenome | biome: marine; feature: river plume; material: water | place: USA | collected 2010-08-08 | depth 0.5 m | reverse complement strand
GCAAGGAGGTGAGCAGATACTAATGATTTTCCAGATTGTTCAAGTCCAGTAATTTCGGTGATTCTACCTACGGGCAATCCACCATAAGGGCGATTTGAAATGGCAACATCCAACATTGATGCTCCGGTTGATACCCAACCGGTTACATCGGTGGGTGCATCCCCACCATCCAAAAAGAATGCTACTTTTTGGTCTTTTGCTTGTTTGTTAAGGGATTCAGCTAAGATATTAGCTAAATCACCTTCTTTAGTTGTTTTTGCCATAAATGTAACTTATTAGTTGTTGAATAGGTCATCAAATGCAGATGCCACATCATCCATTTTTTTACGGTCCTCAACAGGAACTGCTTGAGGTGCAGGTGCTGCTACCGCTTGTGGTGCTGGTGTTGATGCCGGTGCCGAAAGAGTTTGTTCAGTTACACTCTCTTCACCTTCTTCACCAGTTGGATTCAACCAACCCTCCAATACATTCTTCAATTCAGCGTAAGAAAGTTCTTGGTATATATCAGTAATGTTTGTCTGATTATCCAAAAAGTTCTGAAGTGCTGCTGAATCTTCTGAAAGAGGAGTTTCTTTTGGTTTCATACGGATGGTAGTTACAGGGTAAGATGTTCCTGCTTCTTCAGCCGATACATAATCGATGGTGATATCTCGTCCAACTTGTGGGTCGGTGATATCTCCGTAATCTGGGTCAGCGATGTAACCCAATAGTTCTTGGTAAACGGTCTTACCAAATCCCCAGAACTTAACACCTTCATTCTCTTCACCACGAACGATTACAGGTACGAAAGTACGGAGTTTTGGCTCCATCTTCTTTGCTGCTTTCCAATCCTCCTTATCACCCATACGCTTCAACTTATCAGCGAATTCGCAGATAGGGTCAGGACGTCCAAAGGACATCGGAGAAAGGTAAGATTTGTTGTTAATGTTGTAGTGGAAATAAAGTTCAATGAAAGGGTTTTCTTTGTTGAACTTGTAGGGAACGATACGAACTTGTGTTTTCCCTGGTGATGGTTTCCAAAGGTTGTTCTTTGTACTTCCAGTGTTTTGGAGCTTGTTTAAGCGTCCACGGATTGCGTCTAAGTTAATAGCCATAATTGTTTAAGTTTTAAGTTTTTATATTTGTTTAATGGTTTTATTATGGTGTCTTTCCTACACCTTATATAAATATCAAGAAACCGAGTTTTTAGTGGGTTCTTTGGATTTATTTGATACAAAGATACGAAAAAAATTCGGTATTACCAAACTCTTTTTTTCTTTTTTTTCCGGCGATGGAAATCGACTGAAATCTCCCATTCCATCCAAGTCCACACAAATTGGTTTTTGATTTTTCATATAGTTTTACAAATATACAAAAAAGATTTGGAATTACCAAACCTTTTGTAAAAAATATTTTTTAACAAAAATAAGTTAAAAGAGCATCTTCTTTACATTTTGAAAATGATTTCTTATCTAAGTTGATTCCTAAGTCCTCAGCTAATAGTTCACCTCTATCCCAAGCATCTACCTCATTCATAAATCGGTACATATTAAACTTAGTAGGTTGTTCCCCATCATCAATTCTCTTATAGTGATTCGGACCATAAACTTCGGTATTTTGGAGTGAGTGTCCAGCTTCGTGAAGAAGAGCGAACAATCCATTCTTTTCCAAGTTATATCGGTGGTGGATATTAATAAGATTCACACCACCACCAAAGAAATTGGTAGAAGTGGATAACTGAACATAAATTCCTCTTTCTTTGAGGTAGTCAACAACTTTTTGGAAATCGTTAGGGTATGGATTCATATATCTTTAATCTATTACGAAACTAATATACAAAAAAGATTTGATATATCCAAATAAAAAAGGGGAAACTTTCGTCTCCCCTTCTATCTTACCACATTTGTAGTGTTTCAAAAAACGCTACTTTCAATCTGAACCAAAGTTCTTTCCACTTCATTATGCAATATCTTTAGAATCAATCAAAGTATAAGTGAATTTAGAATTTCCAACAGATGCTGCTTTTCTAGCGATTACCATAAACTCTTCGAAATCAGCTGCTCTTTTGAACACTTGACATCCTTCAGACCAGTTCTCTACATAAGTTGAGTTAGCACCAGCTTTGTGGATGTTGATTCCAAATACACCCTCTTGGATTTTGGTTTCATCGTAGTTCATATCTCTGTTATCATCTCTATAAACCTTTACTTTACCAAATTGTTTAAGAGCTTCATATTTTCCTTGGTGCATTCCCAATCCATGTGAGTTGATGTATTGACCCGGAACCAAACGAGCAACACCTGCTGCGTTATGATATTCCTTAACACCTTTTGTACCAGGGTCGGTTGTGTTCATCCACTCTTTATATACCCACTCACCATTTACCTGATAAGATACAGTAATCTTGTCATCAAATGCGTTGGTTACTTTTGTACCGGTATCTGAATTACGAACACCAACGATGTTTAGGTTGTAATCACCTTCGAACCATTTGTATCCTTTTTTCTCAATTACCGCTTTGATTTTATCTTTTGAGTATTTAGCATCCGCAGATGGAGCGTTGTTTGGGGTTGGTGCAGCAGCTGCCTCAACTTTAATTCCCATTTTTGCAAGTGTAGCAGGACCTACGATTCCATCAGCAGGTAATCCATTTGCTGCTTGCCATTTTTTAACTGCTTCAGCAGTTCCACTTCCGAAGATACCATCAGCACCAGTACCAATTACTTTTTGTACTTGCTTTACAACATCTCCTTTTGAGCCAATTTTTAGTAGCATAATTTATATTAATTTTGGTTAAATTCTATAACCTCGAATATTCTCGTTTGAATTCTTTTTGTTCCTTCCGTATTAGTAAGTATAATGGAATTCTTAAATTTTTGCCAATCAACCACAAAAGTCTTATCTAATACTCCACCATTCTCTTCCTTTACCAATTGATTAAGGGCATTAATAGTGTATAGAGTATTTGATTCTTTTTTACGGTGAATCAAAATTGTATCATCTAATGGTTGGGTGGGTTTATACTCAGTATTAATATTGTATGTGATATACAATTCATCCAAATTGGATTTATTCTGCAAAATATAGATATAGTTGTAGACAATCACATAAGTCTCTCTGATATCTTGCAAAGTCTTTTGTAACCCCTCCTTTGTAGTAAATGTACACAACAGTTGTGTTTTCATATAATCTCCCTTCGTTTTAAGGTATTTTCAATCCCTTATAAATATCAATTTATTTTCCAAAGGGTAATTATTTGGATTTCGAATCAAAGCATTGTTGTATTTCCTTACTCCAACCATAAACTGAATTTAATCTACCCAAAATTCCGTTCTTAGAGCGTTGTCTTTTTTCCATAATTGGAATTCTATTTCCCTGTTTGGTGATAGCGTAAACTAGCTTTTTAGAACCAGTTACACCACCCTCTTTTCCAGAAACTTCCTCAACAGCTCCTACTTCAAAGTGAGAAATGAAATCATTCTCATCTTCAATATTAGCACATCCTTTTAATTCTTCAGGTCCGATTGGAACACCACCATTATTTACCTCAAACATACCTTCATATTTGAATACACCCTTATCGGCGTTAATAGCAGTAAAGTGTCCTTTTTCCCAAATGTTTTGAGCTTCTAAGTAAGTTCCCAATCCGATAGATTTCCCATCAATATCAATTTGAGTTTGAGAATCTAATTCCGTAATCATTTGTTCTTGAATCTCAATGGTTTCTCGTCTGATTTTATCAATTTCTTGCAATACATCAGGTCCACCAAAGTTGGTATTCATATCGTTGATTAACTTCTGGTCGTTCTTTGGAAGAGATTCCTCTGATTTACCCCAACTATCATCTGAACACCATTTGATATATGCTTCCACCATTTGTTCATCATTTGGTTCGGTTATACCCTCAGGTAAATAATCTGAAACTCTCTTACGAGGTTCACCATCTTTTGGTGGTAATAATAGGTTTGGATTTGAGAATCTCTTTTCAACTTGAGATTTCCAATATTTTGCTGGGTCTGCTCCAGCTGATGCGTTCTTTAGGAGATTTACCGCTTGTGATGATTGGATAGTATTACCAATCCCATCTCTTAGGAATTTAGCTGGGGATGAGGTTACATCGTTTAACTTATTTTCGGTTGCTTCAACTCGTCTAGCATACCCTTTTCTCGTTTCTTTAATATTTTGTGCTTGTTCAGCTGTCAATCTACCATCAGATACTAACTTATCGATATTTTTCTCACCCTGCTCAACCTCTGCCCCAAAAGTAGATTGTGCAATTAATGCAGCAGTTGAATCTTTATCAGAATGGAATAACATTGTAATTACATCTGTATTGTTGTTGATAATTACAGTTCCAGTATCCGATGGATTCTCACCACCACCTGATGTTTTTACCAATTCCAATGCTTCTTGTTTAGAGATTGGATTTCCGTTTTGGTCAACAATACCACTAGCAGATTCTACCGATTTACTCATCGCTTTCAATCCTTTAGCATCACCAAAGAAGTTTAAGGTTTTGGTATTTTCCCAACCTAACTTACTATTAGCGATATCTACCTTTTCCGCTTTTCTTTTAGCAGAACGGATTGCGATTAATCGTTTTGCAATTAATTCGTTACTATCACCATTACCTTCGTATGGTTTTGTATCGTTTGCGGTAATTCTACCTGGTCTATTTGTTGATTTGTTATTTTGTTGTGCCAACTCACCACCACCTTCCAATTGTTTGATGTGATTGTAAGCATCTTGCTCAGTAGCAGTTGGGTTTTCTAAGAAATACTCAGAAACTCTACTACTCATAATCTCATTATACATCGAACCAGCATTACCTGGAGCAGCACCTGATTTGAATCCGTTCTTTATGAAAGTATTCTGAGTTTTTACATTATCTTCGGATATTTTACTAAATACTTCATTACCTACTGGTTTTTGAGTATCACCCTTTTTCTTAATATCCGGCGCATCATACTCCTTATCAAAAATGTTTACTTTAGGTCCTTCTACTTCACCATCTTCACCATCACCATCAACCGATACATACTTTCCACCTTCGGTTTTCTTAAATTTTTGTCCTGAAAATCCATCTGGGTTTGATTGCCACTTTTCGTATTCACCAGCTTTTACATACATCGGAGGTTGTCCACCAATACCTTTATATTTCTTATCTTCTTCGGAACTTTCACCTTCGGCTTCTAATAAGTTATTGATTAGTTCATTTTTAATATCAGAGTATCCCCACTCATCCAAAATTTCAGAAAGAATAGAAATATGAGTTCCTTTCGTTAAGATAGGATACCCCTCATCAGAACGATAAGATAACTCAATTAATAATTCTTGTATAAATTCGTTTTTGTTCATATTACTTTAGGTTTGGAATCCCTCCGATTTTAGGAATCCTTTGTTTCCAAGTTTTATAGATTAACTTTCTATTGTCTGGTGTAATAATACCATCATCCACCAATGAATTCAAATAATCATCCACCACCTTTTGATAAGGTTGTTTTATTGTCTTTGCTTTCGAATACAATCCGTGAATATTAGCATCTACCTCTTTAGGTAATAGGAAGTATTTGTAGTAATTTTCTTCATTACCACGAATCTTTGCTCTCATTGCTAAATCACCTCTCATTACTTTTGATGCCTTTGCACCAGCAGAACCCCTTCCGTGAGTTAGGTGTTCAATCTCATGTCTTATCAAATCTCTTAATACAGGTTGTATCTTTGAGAACATTTTTTCACCATCTTCAGGATGAACCGCAATCTGAACTTCAATTGATGGATATTCATCATCCGTTTCCGCAGAACCATCAATATAGAATTTACCCATTTGAACTCCATCTTCGGTTACCGCAAACTTCAATTCAACCTCTACATCAATTCCACTAACTCCATCGGAGTATTCGCCTACATAAAGACTTCTTTTTTCAGAATTTAATAAATCACCAATCTTAGTAGTTGGCATCGGGTCTTTACGAACCTCATAACCTTTGTACTTCTTTGGTTTTTCTTGCGTTCCACTACCATTCATAGCAGATTTGATAGTTCGGAACACATCTTTGTTGATTTGTCCAACTAATTTATCGTACATTCCTTCTAAAAGTATATCTTTTAATAGCATAGAATATTCTCATTGATGATATTCTATAAATATTAAAGTTTTCCATAATCCGTTCCCCAACTTGCTTTAATAGGGAATCCACCCTCTTCAATCAACTCTTTCAATTTTTTAGCGTGTTCTTTAGGCGCATCTAATGGAAAAGAGAAGAGGAAGGAATCGTAAGTGTATAAGGTCAACTCAATGTCGGTTTGTTCAATAAACTCCAACACTCTCTTCATCGTTCTTATATTCAACTCAGTTTCAGTTGCTTGGAGAAGGTAGTTGAATAACTTTTGTGGATTCACATCCTCAATCGAAGAGAGGGGGATATTACGATATAAGGTGTTTGTATGTCCTCTTTGAGATGCGTTCTCCCACAACTTCTCAATGTACTCTCTAACCTTCTTATAATAAGGAATAGAGTCGAACTCTTCGGGTATCCCACCATAAAGTAGTTGGAAGGTGATTCCTTTGGATTCATCGTATGGAACTCCGTATTGGTCCGCTAACCATTGGTGAACCGAAGTTTTCGGTAATGGATAGTGAACAATCTTTCCAATGATTCGAGGGTGATACGCATCGTAATCCATTTGGAGGAAGATGTGTCCTTCTTTTGGAATAAACACTTCTCTCGTTCCATCCTTTTTGTTTAGTGCACTAAAGTTGATACCACCAAATCGGTTGGAAGGACGGGAGGTAATGGTATATGGGTTGTATTCGGTGTATAGGGTGTTATTGGATAGGTGCTTGGTGGCTTGTGGATATCTATCAAGAAATTTTTCCCCATCGACCCGAACCCCATATCGTTCAATCTCTGAAAGGATAGGGATTACATCGTTATTCATCCAAGAAGGTTTAGGAGAAGGGAGTTCAAAGGAATTCACAAAAGAAGTTAGGTATTCACCCCATTTCATTAGAGGTGCTATCTTTCCTAAGTTTTCTCTTATACCCATTCGGGTATAATGTGTGATGAAAGGTTGTTCTTCGGGTTTGAAGTCCAACAAGCGATTCTCATCAAAGAAGGTGTATGTGGATATATCAAAAAGATTTTGTATCTTTGTATCCATTTGTAGAAATCCTTTCTTATTCCACACCCATTTTGGTTGTTCGGAGGTGGTAAGGTCTAAATGATGAGATTTCCCATCAATATGGTTGTATATGAGTATAAAGTTGGATTTTCCCATCATAACGAACAAAAACGAAAGTTCATTGTTCATCGGATGCTTCTCCAAATCAGACCATATAGGAATGATAACCGATGGCTCGTTGTTCCATCGTTGTAAGAATTCTTGCTGCTCTTTGTTAGACTCTACTATTATCATTTCACAAAGATAAGAAAATTATTTGAATTATCCAAATTGTTGAGCTACTTTGTTGATTTGGTTCCTATACTCATTAAAATAAGCCATATGATGAGTTGATACCAATCCCTCATTTACATTACCTTCTATTGGTGATTGATATACTGATGTTTTGAAATCTTCGGTTCGTAAGTATTCTACTTTGTCTCTAATATGTAGGATATCTTCAAATAAGTTTTTACCATCAATTCTCGTTTCCTTATCTGTCAATCTTCCAGTGTCGTGAACCCTTACATAAGTCAGAATTCGTTTGAGTGAAGTATGGGTTAGCCCCAAATACTCCAAACTACCCATCATTTCCAAATCATCCACAAAGTTTGATACGATTTCAAATTCATTAATAACTTTAAGTGCGGATTTGATTCGGATAGCATAGGTGTGGAAACTACACATATGATTTGCCTTACTACAATGGATGATTGAAGTGTAGTGTTGTGGTTCATCGTAATAATCATGTGTAAAACTCCAAGGGTGAGTCCAAGGCCAATTATTTGGAATTGTATATGCTGTCCAAGTATCTCTGGTCTTTGGTGGGTCCAATGGAGTCTGAGTTTGAATAATATCTCGTAATCCCTCTTCTCCAAAGAATACAGATGAACCATATGAAAAATCTAAATCTGGATGTTGTTCATAGGTGTTAGATAGATACTCTAATGTATCTACTGAAAACAAATCATCATCATCTAATCTTACAAACAAATCACCTTGAGATAATTGTATCCCAAGTTTCCAAGATTGCTTGTACATATCATGTGGAGTTGCTGATGTTAGGTAAACTACCCTATTGTTTGGGTGTTGTTCTTTGAACTTCTTATAAATCTCCAAATTTTCCGATAAACCAGCATCATCGAAAATAAGTAGTTCCCAATCTTTGTGAGTTTGAAGATGGATAGATGCAAGTGCTTGCTTTAGAAAATCTTGCCTCCTATAAGTTCTTAATACAACAGTAACCTTCATTTAAGTAAATTTACAATTAACAAATATAAGAAAAATTTGTTACATATCCAAATTATTTTTTATGGAATTGTAAAAGATTGGGAAGATATAGTGAAAGTTTTGGAATGATTTGAGAAGCAATTCGGATTGATGCAGAATTGGATTTCTTAACTTCATCAACCGGTCCTTTTATTCTCCAATCTAATGATGTTGTGATATACAATGAATTATTTGCAAACTTAGAAATTGATTTTTTTCTAATTTCGTAAATAGGTGCGGTTTTATCATTTGCACTTTGGACAAAATGACGTGTGATATATCCCATCTTATATTCCAATTCAGTTGGGGTAGGGATATAAGCTACAATACTAACTTCTTTGAATTCAGTATCCGCTTTAGAAATCGATTTGTATCTATCTATATCCATAATTAAGCTTGTCTATATCCTCCAGTTACTTCAGTTGTCCACATCATACCATCTAAAGAATGTTTAACCGATAACACTTGGAAAAATCCACCTTTGTATTTATCAGGTATACCATTTACTCTGAACATATCACCTCTTTTAATGCCGCTTACACCATGTATCTTAAATGAAAAGTTGATTGGCATTAATGGGGATACTGTTTTTGAATCTGATTCTGATTTATTCCATTTGTTTTTGAATGATGAAAATATTGTGGAATCCTTAAATGCACCTAAATAACATATTGAATACAAATCACCACTTACATCACTATCATCTACCAATGATATTTTTGGGAAGAATTTAGCTTTACCCAAAATTATATTTAAGTTTTGTTGTTTTAACGCATCTTCATCTGTAGCAGTATTTGTATCGCCGGTTCCTTTTGGGTCCTCATTTGGTTTTAGATGAACTCCTAATAAATCTTCTCTATCTGAAAATAAAGTTTTTGGTATTCTTGATGTATCCCCATTTAATGCTGCCCCAAGTCTAGAACCGATAATTTGATTCATTTTAGCACCACTAATATCCAAATCCAACGATGCATCAATAAAAACGGATTTTTCACCAATCATATCAAATGTATATGGTGTTGGATTTTGCCCACTATTGATTAAGTTCATTTCAAAAACTTTTAATTGAGTTACACCTGCAATAACTTCAGATTCATCAATTTGAAAATCCCACATACCATTTACTGCGGATGATAACCCATTTAGTAGTTGATATAATGCATCCTTTACAAAAAAGTTTTTAGTTTCCATTATACCCTTTGCAAAATCAAAGTTTACATATAAATCTCTCAAATAACCCCACTCATTTGGGTTTTTTGTAATAGAATTACCAACTTTTGGGGTATAACTATATTTAGATGTGTTTGGGAATTTAATATTACCAATTGAATTATCAACAGGAGTATCACTTATGATTGATTCAATAGTTGAATCGGCAGTAATACTACCTAACTTAAATTTAGGAGTTTCTGGATTTGGTATGAATAACTTAGATGCATCCATACTAAAAATATTTGGAAAAGCGGAACATGCTGTTTCTGATGTGTTTATTTCAAATTTAATAACTTTACCACTACCCTTTCCACCAATCTCATACCCATCAACACCAATTTGATTGAATATTCTCATCAATGCAGAAAATCTGATAAACTTATCTTCTCCAATTATTTTTGTTCCGTTTTCAAACTCTACATTTTCACCATCAACCTTTTTATCTGCTTTACCAAATCCCCAAAACTTACTACCAACATCTTTATTAATTTTATCAGCAACATCTAAATCAAAGTTAATGAAGTTTTCCAATACACCAAGTTCAGATTCTAATCCCTTTACCAATAATGTTTGTCTTGTTTCAGGCAATGAATTAAACATATTCATAAATCGTTGCCTACCTACATCGGATGTTCCTTCAATGAAATCAGTTCCATACAATGGAGCTGTGATTAATTTACCCTCACCATTATCCGATTGTTCACCAGTTTCAGTTGTTACCAAATAAGCAGGTAATTCAACATACCCAGTACAATTTACAGTTATTGTCCATTTATCACCATCTGAAGAAAGACTACCACCGGTCATAAATCCTAAGTAATTATCATAATCACCCTTTGCCGTTTCTCTAGTTGTTTGTGTGTTTACAAATGATTGAAATTTTGAAATATTTGTAGCACTTAATCCTTGCAACCCACTAACACCATCAGCAGTATTCCAACCCCATTCAATAAATACCGAATAACCAGGTTCTAAAAAATACTGAGTTAGTATTTCCATTTGCTCTTTGGAGTGAGCCGTAATACTAAATGATGCTTTTCTTGATAATGCACCAGCACCCTCATCTATTTCCAAAGATGAAACTATCGGAGAAGGTCTATATCCCTGTCCTCCACCAGCATTAATAGCCCCACCTCCCCAAGAGGTTCCAACAGTCCCAGATTGAGAATCATTTCCATATAAACCAGTTGCGTTTGAACCAGCCCCCTTAAACAATTGAAAGTTGGGATTGGATAGCAATACCATACCACCCGGCCCAGTACCAGAGGTAACTCTTACCCAAGCATTTAACTTTGAAACATTATAACTACTACCCTTTCTAGATGTTATCTTATTTTGGATATATGCAGCTATATTTGAAAAATTTGGAAATGATGACATAACTTATTTTCTGAAATTGTTGTTTATTTCAATATAATTTTGTGGGATTCTTAGGATTGTTCCATCCTCTAATCCGAATGGAGCGTTGTGGATATTATTCGCCGCTGCGATAATCCACCAAAGAGATGCATCTTCGTAGTATTGGTAAGCAAGTGTATCTAATCTATCACCCGTTTCGGTTGCTACATAGATATCATCATCCCTTAATGGAATGTTAGGGTATATCTTTGAACGATATACACTTCTACCATCGTTGGTTACCTTTACTTCATTATTTTCGTATCTACTTGCCATATCTTACGATGTTTGAGGTGTAAATGTATAAAACTTTCTACCAGCCGTTTGCCCTCTATTTTCAACAAATTTAATGGTTACAGCAACATCGATAATCATTGGTAAACGATATCCTTTTTCATCAATTTCCCAAGGAGTATTATCATCAAAAGTATGTGAAAGAGATTCAATGAATCCCGCTTTTGATTTGTATAAATCACCCAATGTGAATCTAATAAATGGTGGTTTTACCGCTGATGAATCATAGTATCCTTGTGGATACACCAATCCAGTTAAAAAGTTTAACTTATCCCATGCTACTTTGTGCTCATCCTTATTTAATGAGAATACCTTAAAGTTAAAGGAAACACTTCTTTCAATACCACTATATGTGTAGTAACTGAATGGTGAACCAATAAACTTACCACTATCCCACGATGGAGAAAGTGTTTCACTCAATCCACTTATTGTTGCTCTAAATTGAACAGTCTTTCCTAATGGAATTGATGTAAATTTAAGAGGTGCAAAATCTTTATCATCATAATCCAAATAACTTGCTCCAGAAAATACACCTTGTTGGTTGATAACATCTGATGTTGTATAAATTCCTCTACTGGATTCCAAAAACTTAGGAACCCTAGAAGGTACTGATGAAAACAAAGTTCTATCAATAACCAAATCAGGTGTTTTTACCGCCAGTCCACCCTCTAAATCATTTCCACCAACAAAGTTTACTTTACCAGGTTCAGCGTCTTGAACTGTTAAATCAAATGTTTTAGAATACATCAAACCCTGAACATCAATATTTCCGGTGTTTGGGTCTTTTTTTATTGTGATTCCAGCTGGATTATCAATTGAACCATAGTTAAAACTAATATTAGAACCCAATTTAGATGGGTCTGCGGTATTGAATCCCGTTGTAGAACGAGGACCAAATAATTTACCCCTAATTTTATCTTTTGCTAAATTAATTGCACCACCGATTGCTTGCTTTCCAATAGTTTTAAGGTCTCCACCTCCACCATCTTTTAGGAATTTACCCAATAGAGAACCTTCACCTGATTTTCTAATCTCAGCCAAATCAATCATTCTATTTTGAGTAACACCCTTTTGATTTATTCTTTCATCACCAACCACTTTGGTTGGAATTATGTTTGATGGAATTCCTAACTTATCATTTACAAAATCTCTTGCTTGTGCTATTTTGGCCCCAACAACACCACCACCACCTAAATCACCATTAGCACCACTTTTCATTGTATCTAATAATGGTGTAGTTCTAAGTGTTATTCTTGCTAAATCAGAACCATATAAAAATGGAACCGAACCTGTTCTGATAATTCGTAATCCAGTTAGTTCCTCTTCTAAGAAACTCTCACTTTTTCGAATACCAGCAACTTTTCTAGCTCCTCTGGCCAACAACATACCACTTATATTCACCAATGGGTCCGCAGATGAGATTCGGATATCCTTACTATTACGAATATCATACGCCTTCTCAGCGGTTTGACCATTCTGAGATTGTAGTTGTTTACTCTTAAATAATTCTTCTAATGTAGGCATAATATTATAATGCGTATGAGTTACTTCCCACCTTACTTACCACTTTGGATACAGCGGCTGTAACTTTTTGTCCATCCATATAAACTGCAACCTTACCATCGTTAAGGTCCGCTCTCAATCCTCTAATCTCATCAATCAATGCGGAATCACTACCACCACCTTCTTCACCACCACCAAAGATTGAGTTTACAGCGTTTACTACACCACCAACTGCCCCAACTGCGGTTAACGCAGGTAATGCTACTAAACTAGCTAATCCCAATGTCATCAGAGATGCGGATAATCCCATAATTGAGTATGATAACAATACAATTGCCGGCATTAGAACTACTAACCCACCAATTGCGGTTGCTATTGATAATATATTTGGTGTTAAACTAGCGATACCATTAGCCATCATTTCAAATCCAGTTCCGATTTGTTGTAGAGCGTATCCTAATACCAATACCGATGCTGCGATTACTAACATCGCTGCGGCTCCAGCTAAGATTGCTACCGCACCTACACCACTACTCATAATCGCACCCAATAGAGCAACTGCTCCAACTAAGGCTAACATTGATACTACTGCCATTCCAACGGCTTCCCAACTAACCTTCATAAATTCTTGTACTGCTTTTCCAAAGATGAATACAGCACCAGCTACGATTACCATAGCTGCGGCACCCTTCAGAACTGCGTTCATATTGATTTTGGACATGGAGTCCATCATTCCACCTTTTTTGGCTGGATTAGCTGCATCGGTTATTGAAGTAGTTGCTCCACCCGCTTTTGATGCGAGCATATCCTTAGCTTTTTTACCACCAAATCCAGCACCAATTTGCTTATCAGATAACCCACCTTTTCTTGCTTTGGAAAGTGCATCCTGTCCAAACAATCCCATAAACTTCTGACCGATACCACCTACAATACCTTTCATACTACCACCAATATCTTTGATATTGAATCCCATTTGGCCTAATGCTACTGCACCACTACCTAATCCTTGCAATAATGAGAATGCTTGCTCACCAACCCCTTTAAGGGTTTCTTTCATTTGTTCATACTGAGTTAATTGGATTTGTCCATTTTTGTCCAACTTATCAGCGTTTTGAGCCATTTTTTGGAACTCCTCAACCGATACACCTAACAACTCAGCGGTTTTCTTCTTTTGGAAGTAATCCATTTTGTTAAACTCTTCAATACCACCTAACGATGAAAGAGTTTCTCTAACCATACCACCAATATCACCTTCATAAGCTAATGCTCTAGCTCTATCTAAGTTGATATTCTTACCTAACATTGCTCCCAACTCCAACTCAGCGTTGATTGATGATTCAAAATCTAAAAGGTTGTCAGCAATTCCACTAAGGGATTTCATATTCACCCCTAACTTACCAGCAGCAACCGCTGCTTCAGCTATATTCTTACCACCATCTTTACCAAACAATGCAAATTCTTCCGCAGATGCTGCTACATCAGCCATCACATCATTGGGAACTAATCCATTTTGTTGTGCTAAGTTTCTGGTTGATACAATCAGGTTTTCAGCAGTTTCAGCCGAACCATCATTCAAACGAGCAAATGAACCAACCATCGATGCAACCTCACCAGTACTAACTCCGAGGTTTTTAGCCATCACATTAGTGTTCAACTGAGTTTTTAGGGATACATCGTTTAATCCTCCAAATTCCTTTGAAAGTGATTTAGTTGTTCCAACAGCATCTTCAAATACTGTCCCAAATAAAGTTGTGGATATATTTGATGATGATAATAACGAACCACCTAATTGTCTTGAGGTTTCTAATAATTTCTTACCAGCAACACCAGCTCCAATTAAAGCCCCACCTAACACACCACCAACAGTTGATGTAAGTAATGATGCGGTTTCTAATATACCACCAATGGTATCTTTAATACCATCATATACATCTCTTTGTTTTTGTAAAAAATCTTTTTGTTTATTGGTGAGTTGAGATTGTGTTTTTGCTAATGTATTTTGTTGGGTTAGATTTTCAACTATATGTTGATTTTCAGAAGAAATACCAGCTAATACTTCTTTCTTCATATCATATTCCGCTAGTAAAGCTGCTTGTTGTAAAGTTTCTTCTCTACCTAATTGTGCTAATTCTCTATTGATTTCAGCAGCTCTACTTATAGCTGCTTCTTGTTCTGCAGTCAATCCCTTTGCTGTTACTTGGGATAATATTCTCTCTCTATCTTTTTTAACTAACTCATCATAGATAGAACCCATTGATTTTAGAGATGATTCTTCTGAAGCAAATCCTTTGATTCTTTCTAAATTTACCTGTCTAAGTTCATTAGCTAGATTTTTTATTTCTTGCTTTTGTCTAACAGTGGCTTTGATTTTTTCTTCAATAAGCATGTTTTGAGATTGCTCAATTCGTTCTAAACGCTTTTGAGCTACCTCAATCTCTTTCAAGATTTCCAGCCTACCTCTTAAATCATCAGCCATATAGATTTATTATTTTTTAGCTATCTTAGCCAAGATAGCATCTAATTCTTCTTTATCTTTTTGGATTTTTTCCATTACATCAGTTAATTCCTTTGGAACACCTGCTTTTTTTGCCTTATCTAACATTCTATTAGATGCGTTTTTTGATAAACCATCAAAGAATGCATCAGAGAATCTTTTGGCTGCGGAAAATAATCCTTCGTTTACGGTTTCTTTTTTCATAGTGAATATTCCCATTTATACTTCTATAAATATAAGATATAAAAAAAGTGAGGATTATCGTTTAACCCTCACTTTTGATTTTTGTTCCATCTTTTTATATTCTTCGGATTCCTTTTTCTTTAAGTCAACCAACTTTTTGAAGTAGAATTTTCTCCATTGGATTGGCATAAAGTAAACATCTCTCCAAGTAAACCCATTACCAAAGTTGACCATTTCCCAAATTTGGTTATGAAGTTGTATCGAGTAATCACTCGGAAGGGTAAAAAAACCCAATCCCAAATGGGATATCAAGTGCCTCCGTCTCACCAGTTAATTCTGATGTGAATTCAAATGTTAAATCCATATCAGGGCTTAGTTCTTTTACATATTTTCGGAATGCTTTAGTATCTAATGCAAGGAATTCGTTCTGAACCCATTTGGTGATGAATCCTCTATCAGAGTTGCCATCTACCGATTGAATCATATATTTCAAACGAGTGGTTACATCAAATGATTTCTCACTCTTACCTTTGTATAATCTTTCTAACGCTTGGGTTTCTTTGGTAATCTCAGCCTCATCACCATGTGTTAGTAACTTAAATTCCAACTCTTTTCCAGATTTTGGAAGTTTGAATTTGTATCGGTTTTCTCCATTTAACAAACTTTCGTTGAAATCTTTAGTTTTAACTTTAGATAAATCAACAACTACTTGCTGAGGTTCTAATGTAAATGGGTCAGTTATCTCTACTTGGTATTCTGCACCATAGCCCAATACTCTCGTTGCCAAAAGAATTGCGTTTTTATCACCAATGAAAATATCGTTGATGTTTACATTTGGTTCTACCACTACCGATTCGAAGAGTTTGTCTAAAACTACACCCTTTTTAATTAAGGATTGAGAAGCTAAGATATCTTCTTCTCTTGCAGTCATGTATTTAATTTCGATATTACCTTTTCGTAGGGGGTGTCCTTCTGGATATACCAACCCTTTAGATGGTAAATCAATGATTTCCGTTGGAAAATCGAACTTTGTATCGCTCATAATAAACCTTTATTTGTTTGTATATATAAGTATATCAAAATAAAAAAGTTAAAAAAAAAGGTTCTCACATAGAGAACCTTCTTTTCAAATATAATAAATTGATTGTATTTTAGAATTCCAAAATAGCGTAATCGTATGCTAAAGTTAATTCGATATCAGCAGGGTCATTAGAGGAGAAATCTAAATCGTTGAAATTAGCCGATACAATAAATGCACCTTTTAATTTCCACTGCTCAATCTTATCACCAACAGGACCTAACATATAGAAATCGATATCCTTTTTGTAGAAATCAGCGTAGCCCTTTCTACCAGTTAAAGATTCGTATCCCAATCTCACCCATTCCATAACCTGTTGTGCTCCAGAAGGAACAATCGGGTCATACAATGTGATTGTGATATCCTGCCACTCACCCTTACCTTGCAATTTGCGGTAAGTGTTGATGTGGTCTAACTTCACAGTTTCGAAATTGATAGATGGTCTTGCCGCTGTTTTGATTAAGTAAGATTGAATACCATCAATCTCCATAATATAGCGATTCTTCATCTTCGGTTCGAAGTTGGTGAAGAACATTTCGTTAAATTCTAATACTTCTGCCATTTTGTTATTTTCTCCTTTATATACTAATAAATATTAGTTTTTGTTATTTTTAATTATGCTGAGAACGATGCTCCAGTTGGTAAGATGTTGAAATCAATTACGATGAATTCAGCGGTCTTAGTTGGTTGTAGGAAAATCTGTCCAGCTAAAATGTTTCTATCAACTACATCCGGTGTGTTATTAGTTTCATCCATTACCACTTTGAATGCGTATAAACCTTGTCTTTGTTGGATACCCTCTAAGTAAGGTTGTACGGTATTGATGAATTTACCTCTTGTCTGAGCGGTGTTTTGTTCGAACACTAAGAATCTAGAAGTAGATGCTACGAACTTCTTAACAGTTATTAACAATCTTCTTACATTGATTCTATCCAATGCTGATGATTTATCTTGCAATGTTTTCTGTCCGAATGCCACAATACCTTGTCCAGGGAATGCTGCGATTGGGTTTACTTTGTTTTCGTATAAAGTATCTCTTTCAGAGTGTGTCAATCTATTAAGAACTGAAACTGCTCCTACGATACCACCTCTATTCAAACCAGCAGGTGCGAACCATTC
>OCVQ010001481.1_pt1 | contig 17769 bp, 16 predicted proteins | sample 1539061 | NCBI WGS metagenome assembly OCVQ01 (sample SAMEA3355526, study PRJEB22509) | marine metagenome | biome: marine; feature: river plume; material: water | place: USA | collected 2010-08-08 | depth 0.5 m | reverse complement strand
CGTCAAACCCGGTTTGGGCTTTGAGCATCATGCCCAGCATGCCCCAAAAGAAATCCTCCCCAGGATATCCTTCGATACGGGCAAGTTCTCGACCGTCTTCGACAAGGATGAACGTCGGGGTGAACACCACTGGCCGGGCAAACTGCACCCCATCAGGGGGGGCGTCCGAGAGATCAATGATGCTCAAAGGGGCATGCGCGCCCTCCCGGGTGTTGCCGTATTCTTCTGCCCCGATGTCCTTTTTCCATTGCACGCAATAGGCGCAGCCCTGTCGCTCGATCATGAACAGCTCGGCAGCCTGAACCATGGGGGCAAAGAGCGCGAGTGCAAGTGCAAGGAAAAAACGTCTGGCCATTTGGCACCCGATTGACGAAAACGCATCACTCAACGTAATCTGAATATGTGAATAGATCAAGGTGTGGCCCATGCTGGACATTACTTATGCGGGTGCGCTGCTGGCGGGGCTTCTCTCTTTCTTCACCCCATGCATCCTGCCAATGGTGCCGTTCTACCTAAGCTATATGGCGGGCATTTCTATGGCCGAGCTGAAAGGCGCTGGCGATATCCAGCCCGGCGCACAACGGCGCCTGCTTTATTCAGCTGTGGCTTTCGCGGCCGGGGTCACCTCGATTTTCGTGATGCTTGGCATGGGGGCCACGGCTCTGGGCGCGGCCTTTACCCAGTGGAAAGAGCCGCTAAGCTATGTTGCAGCTGCGATCTTGCTGGTCTTCGGCCTACATTTTCTGGGGGTGATCCGGATCGGCTTGCTCTATCGCGAGGCGCGCCTCGAATCAAAAGCGGAACCGACGACATTTATTGGCGCCTATGTCATGGGGCTGGCCTTTGGCTTTGGCTGGACACCCTGTGTGGGCCCGGCGCTGGCCTCGATCTTGATGGTCGCAAGCGGCATGGGGAACATCTGGCATGGGGGGCTGCTGCTGTTCGTCTATGGCGCGGGCATGACCGCGCCTTTTGTCGTTGCAGCCTTGTTCGCCAAGGCCTTTCTCGGCTGGGCGGCACGCAACCGCAAATATCTCGGCCATGTCGAAAAAATAATGGGCGCGATGCTCATCCTCTTTGCCATTCTGATCGCGACAAACGGCGTGAGTCTGATCGCGCAATGGATGATTGAAACATTTCCGTCTTTCGGAAGCCTCGGTTAAAGGAGCAGGACATGCGAATTCTTTTGAGTGCAGCACTGGCGATCGGGCTCGCTTTCGGCGGCCTGTTTCCGGCGATGGCGGCAGACATCGGCGATGATGGTCTGCACAAGGCGGATTGGATGCGCGACACGTTCAAAGACTTGCGCGAGGACCTGAGCGAAGCCAATGCCGAAGGAAAGCGACTTGCGATTATCGTCGAACAGCGCGGCTGCATCTATTGCAAGAAGATGCATGAGGAAGTCTTCCCCGTCCCCGAAGTAGATGCCTATATCTCCGACAACTTCTTTTTTATTCAAATCAATATGTTCGGAGATGTCGAAGTCACAGATTTCGACGGTGAGGTGCTCGCGGAAAAGGATATGATCCGTAAATGGGGTCTGATGTTTACCCCGACGATGATGTTTTTCCCCGAAGACGTCGCCGAGGGGCTGACTGCGCCACAAGCGGCGGTTGCGGCAATGCCCGGCGCCTTCGGCAAAGGCACGACGATGGCGATTCTTTCGTGGGTGCGGGACAAAGTTTACCTCACCGATGAGCCATTCCAAAAATACGTCGCCTCGCGAATCAATGCGGGTCAATAAGCAATGGGGGCTCTGCTCCCGCGCTTCGCGCTCCCCCGGGATATTTTTTGCAAAGAGACACCATCAACCTGTCTTTTTGCGCCAAATATCCCCGCCGGAGGCATTTTGAGGCGACGCATTCGCGGCGCCGAGGAAAGAACTTGCGGCGAAGCCGCTCCGCTGAGGTCGGCTTTCGGGAAAAGCGACTGGAAATGCTGCGGTGCAACATATTTGTAAATTCATTTTCGTGAATTTGTTGTTGCGTGAGACCCTGCCTGTGCACTACGGTGCACAAAGCTATCCAAAGCCGGAACCGGTAGCCAAGGGAGGTCTTATGAAAATTACAACAATCACGGCGGCCGTGCTTTTTACTGCAGGCGCGGCGCTTGCGGGAGAAGTCGGGCCGAAGGATGTCGTCTATGCAGAGGGCGCTATTGAGGCTTCGTTGTCGGGTGCGCCCGGCGATGCGGCAGCGGGTGCCAAGACCATGACGACGCGTTCGCTGGGCAATTGCATTGCGTGCCATGAAGTCACTGCGTTGAAGGATTCGCCGTTCCACGGGGAAGTTGGTCCGAGCCTTGATGGCACCGGGTCGCGGTGGACCGAAGCGGAACTGCGTGGGATCGTCGTTAATGCGAAGATGACTTTTGAAGGCACGGTCATGCCGGCCTTCTACAAGGTGGATGGGTTTAACCGGGCCGGCGACGGATACACGGGTAAGGCTGCACCAGAGAATTTCCCACCGGTTTTGACGGCTCAACAAGTTGAAGACGTCGTCGCTTTCCTCGTCACTCTTAAGGACTGACGCGGGGCGCGGCTTCACGATCAAGGAGAAAAACATGGAATTTAACAGACGCGAAACGCTTGCGCTCGGCCTTGGTGCCGCTGCGTTTGTGGCTCTCCCAGTGCGCTTTGCTGCCGCTGCGACGGGCGATGAGATGATCGCAGCCTTCACTGGCGGCGCTGCCGTTGCAGACGGGGGGATCACCCTTACTGCGCCCGAAATCGCAGAAAACGGTAACACGGTTCCCGTAGCCGTATCGGCAGAGGGTGCGAGCTCGGTCATGATCTTGGCCATGGGCAACCCGACACCGGGTATTGCGACCTTCAATTTCGGGGAAGCAGCAGGGGCGCACACGGCCTCGACCCGTATCCGTTTGGCAGGCACGCAAGACGTGGTGGCAATCGCCAAGATGGCAGATGGCTCCTTCGCTCGCGCGTCCTCGACCGTCAAAGTCACCATCGGCGGCTGCGGCGGCTGATCCACTTATCTGAGGAGAATTTACCATGGCAGATGGTGTTAAACCCCGCGTGAAGGCCCCCTCGAAGGCGGCTGCTGGCGAGGCTGTTGTTCTGAAGACCCTGATTTCGCACACGATGGAATCGGGCCAGCGCAAGAACAAGGATGGCTCGCTCATTCCGCGTTCGATCATCAATCGCTTTACCTGCGACTTCAACGGCAAGTCGGTGATCGATGTAGAGATGCATCCCGCGATTTCGACGAACCCCTATTTTGAATTCGAAGCAGTGATTCCGGAAACTGGTGAGCTGAAGTTCACTTGGTACGATGATGACGGCTCGGTCTATGAGGATGCGAAGCAGGTGACGGTCGGCTGACCGTCACTTTCGCAATAATTCAAGGGAGGGAAAAATAATGACCAAGCTGAAAAGCATCCGCGCATTTGCTGTTCTCGCAGTTGCTGGCGGCGTTGCCTTTGGTGGTGCGGCGCAGGCTGACGAGAATGCGGAGCTGATCGTAAATGGCGAAATCAAACTGGTGACCAAGACTGCGGCACCGGACCATTTGAAGGATGCGGTGGACACCATCTATTCCGGCTGGCTGTTTCGTGAGACCGGCACGCAGGCCATGCAGATGGACGATTTTGTCAATCCCGGCATGTTGGACGCAGAGGCAGGCATCGAGCTTTACAATGCGGTTGACGGGACCGAGGGCAAATCCTGCGCGTCGTGCCATGGCGATATCGCCGAAGGTATGAAGGGATTGCGCGCGGTTTATCCGAAGTGGAACGAAGCCGCTGGCGAAGTTCGCACGATGGAGATGCAGGTTAACGACTGCCGCGAGACTCGTATGGGCGCGGAGCCTTACAAGTATATCTCCAGAGAGATGGGCCAGATCGTTTCGGCGGTGTCGCTGCAGTCGCGTGGTGAGCCGGTGAACGTGGCCATTGATGGCCCGGTTGCGGCAACTTGGGCGCAGGGCAAAGAGCTATATTATACCCGGACTGGTATTCTGGATCTCTCTTGTGCGTCCTGCCACGAGGAAAACTATGGCAACATGATCCGTGCTGACCACCTCAGCCAAGGTCAGATCAACGGTTTCCCTGTGTACCGTTTGAACAATGCCAAGATCAACCAAGTGCATGATCGTTTCAAAGGCTGCGTCCGTGATACACGCGCCGAAACCTATAACCCCGGCAGCTCGGAGTTCATCGCGCTTGAGCTCTACGTCGCGTCGCGCGGCAACGGGCTTTCGGTTGAAGGCGTTTCGCTGCGGAACTGATGAGACTTTCCGGGGGCGGGCCATGCGCTTGCCCCCGGACCAAAAATTCAAACGAACAGGGATAAGCGGCCCCATGAGGGGGCGACCGGCGTGCGCGTGAGCGGGCACCGGGGAGTTATGGACATAAACTCGGAGTATGGGGCGCATGATCTCTCGCCGCGATTTCCTACAGGTGGCGATGGCCACATCTGCACTTTACGGCGCCTCGGGCTTTGGCAATTGGGCCACGCTGGCGGCGCAACAAGCCTTGACGCAAGAAGATTTGCTGAAGTTTGACACGTTTGGAAACGTGACGCTGATGCATATCACCGATATTCACGCGCAGTTGGTGCCGCATTATTTCCGCGAGCCGGAGATCAACCTTGGGGTTGGATCGGCCAAAGGCAACGTGCCGCATGTCACGGGCGCGGATTACCGCAAGCTCTATGGCATCGCGGATGCCAGCCCGAATGCCTATGCGCTGACCTATGACGATTTTGCCGCGCTGGCCAAGGGCTATGGCAAGATTGGCGGTATGGATCGTGCGGCCACCGTGATCAATTCCATTCGCGCCGAGCGCCCGGATGCGCTTTTGCTTGATGGGGGCGATACGTGGCACGGGTCTTACACCTGCTATCAGACGAATGGCCAAGATGTGGTCAATGTCATGAACAAGCTCAAGCCGGATGCGATGACCTTCCATTGGGAGTTTACGCTGGGGCAAGACCGGGTGCGGGAATTGGTGGCGGCGTCGCCGTTCTCGATGCTGGGTCAGAATATTTTCAATGCCGAGTGGGATGAGCCGGCAGAAGAGTTCAAGGCGTATGAATTCTTTGAGCGGGGCGGTGTCAAAATCGCGGTGATTGGTCAGGCCTTTCCTTATATGCCGATTGCCAACCCCGGCTGGATGTTCCCGGATTTCTCGTTTGGTATTCGCGATCAGCGGATGCAGGAGATGGTGGACGAGGTGCGTGCCGAAGGCGCGGAGCTGGTGGTGTGTCTGTCGCACAATGGCTTTGACGTGGACAAGCAAATGGCGGCCCGCGTCAAAGGCATTGACGTGATCTTGACGGGGCACACCCATGACGCCTTGCCAGAGCCTGTCTTGGTGGGGGAGACGATCTTGATCGCCTCGGGGAGCCACGGGAAATTCGTCACGCGGGTTGACTTGGATGTGCGCGATGGACGGATGATGGGGTTCCGCACGAAGCTGATCCCGCTTTTTGCCGATGTGATCGCGCCGGACCAAGAGGTCGCGGCCGCGATTGAAGCCGAGCGCGCGCCTTACAAGGCGCAGTTGGAAGAGGTGATCGGGCGGACCGATGCGTCATCGCTGCTTTATCGTCGCGGCAATTTCAACGGCTCGTGGGATGATCTGATTTGCGATGCGCTGTTGTCGGAGCGGGAGGCGGATATTGCTATGTCGCCGGGCGTGCGTTGGGGCACTTCGGTGCTGCCTGACAGCGAGATCACCCGTGAGGACCTGTGGACGGTCACGTCGATGACCTATCCAAATGCCTATCGCTCGGAAATGACGGGTGAGTTCATTCATACGATCATGGAAGATGTGGCGGATAACCTGTTCAATCCTGACCCCTATTATCAGCAGGGCGGCGACATGGTGCGCGTGGGTGGCATGGGCTACACGATTGACGTCACAAAGCCGATGGGAAGCCGGATCACGGATATGATCTTGCTGAAAACAGGCGAGAAAATCGATCCGGCGAAGTCTTATGTGGTGGCTGGCTGGGCATCGGTAAACGAAGGCACAGAGGGCCCGCAGATCTGGGATGTGGTGGAAAGCCATATCAAGAAGCAGGGCACAGTTTCTGTAACCCCGAATACGAGTGTGAAGGTGTTGGGTGCATAAGCGCCCCGCCTTGCGACGAATTGGCATATGAATCCATAAACAAATTCATTTAAGCGAATTTGTTAACGAAAGAGGAGGCGACGAACGATATGACCGACCGTTCTGAAGACAATTCGCCCTCGCGCCGTGCGTTCCTGAAGGGGTCGCTGGCGGCGGGCGGGGCACTGGCAGGCGCGACAATGGCGCGTGCGGAAGGGCCCGATCCATTGATCACCGAAAAGCAGTCTTGGGCCATGGGCACAGGCGACGGGGTGGATGCGACACCTTATGGCATGCCGATCCGCTTTGAAGGCGATGTGGTGCGCCGCAATGTCGGGTGGCTCACGGCAGATACGATTTCGTCGATCAACTTTACCCCCATTCACGCGCTGGATGGAACGATCACGCCGCAGGGCTGTGCCTTTGAGCGGCACCATTCGGGCGCGATTGAGCTGTCGAAAGATGATTATCGGTTGATGATCAATGGTTTGGTAGATCAGCCCTTGGTCTTTACCTATGCCGATCTGGAGCGTTTCCCGCGGGTGACGCGCACGTTCTTCCTTGAATGCGCGGCGAATACCGGGATGGAATGGGCGGGCGCGCAATTGAATGGCGCGCAGTTCACGCACGGCATGATCCATAACATGGAATACACCGGTGTGACGTTGCGGACGCTTCTGGAAGAAGCGGGCCTCGCGGCAGCGGGCGATTTCAAGGATAAGTGGGTATATGTAGAGGGCGCGGATGCCTCCTCGAATGGCCGCTCCATTCCAATGGAAAAGGCGCTCGACGACTGCATGATCGCCTTCAAGGCCAATGGCGAAGCGCTGCGGAAAGAGCATGGCTACCCCGTGCGTCTGATCGTTCCCGGTTGGGAAGGCAATATGTGGGTGAAATGGCTGCGCCGGATTGAAGTGACCGGTCAAGCCATTGAAAGCCGTGAAGAAACTTCGAAGTATACGGATACTTTGGAAGACGGCACCAGCCGGAAGTGGACATGGGTGATGGATGCGAAATCCGTTGTCACCTCGCCATCGCCGCAATCGCCGATCAAACATGGCCATGGCCCTCTGGTGATCACGGGCCTCGCATGGTCGGGCCGAGGAGCGATCACGCGTGTGGATGTGTCGATCGACGGTGGCAAGAATTGGCAAGAGGCGCGTTTGTCGTCTGAGGGTCAAGACAAGGCGCTGTCGCGGTTCTATCTCGACATCGATTGGCAGGGCGAAGAGATGCTGCTGCAGTCGCGCGCGATGGATTCCTCGGGCTATGTCCAGCCGACCAAGGCGCAGCTGCGTGAAGTGCGCGGGCTGAACTCGGTCTATCACAACAACTGCATCCAGACCTGGCATGTGTATCCGACCGGGGAGGCCGAAAATGTCGAAGTCTCGTAATTTCCTGCTGACAAGCGTCGCGACGGCGCTTCTTGCCTCGCCTGTCATGGCGGAAAAGCTGGGGTTGGGCCGTGCGGCTTTGCCCGAAGAAGTGGCGGCATGGAACATTGACGTCTCGCCAAATGGTGACGGGCTGCCTGTGGGCTCTGGGTCGGTCGAGGTTGGTGAACAAGTCTTTTCGGAGAACTGTGCAATCTGTCACGGTGAATTCGCCGAGGGCGTAGACAATTGGCCAAAACTGGCAGGCGGCATGGACACGCTTGATCGCGATGATCCGCTCAAGACGGTGGGGTCTTATTGGCCGCATCTGTCGACGGCATGGGATTATGTGCATCGCTCAATGCCCTTTGGCGACGCGCAGACGATGAGTGTGGATGATACCTACGCCATCGTAGCCTACATCCTTTATTCGAACGATTTGGTCGAAGACGATTTCGTTTTGTCGAACGAGAACTTCCTTGAGGTTGAAATGCCCAACAAGGATGGGTTCATCATTGATGATCGCGAGACTTCAGAGAAGCATTTCTGGAACGCCGAACCCTGCATGACCAATTGCAAGGACACGGTGGAAATTACCATGCGCGCGACTGTTCTTGATGTGACGCCAAATGACACCACCGATGATGGCCCCGTTGCAGAGCCTGCTGCGGCAGAACCCGAGCAGAAGGCAGAAGAGGCGGCCCCTGCGGCGGCCGAGGCAGTGGTAGCGGCTGTTGCGGCTGTTGATCCGGCGCTGGTGGAAGCTGGCGAGACTGCATTCAAGAAGTGCAAAGCCTGCCACCAAGTGGGCGAAGGTGCCGCCAACAAGGTTGGTCCGCAGCTGAATGCGCTCTTTGGTCGGACGCTCGGATCTTTGGACGGCTTCAAGTATTCCAAGACCATCGTTGCGATGGGCGAGGAGGGCATCGTTTGGGATGACGCCACTTTGGCGGAGTTCCTCAGAAAGCCGAAAGACTATATCAAGGGCACGAAAATGTCCTTTGCGGGCTTCAAGAAAGACGAGGATATCGCCGCTGTGACGGCTTATCTCAAGACTTTCGCGAATTGATCTAAAGCGGGCCGGGGACACTCGGCCCGCCTCTTCCCAAGATGTGTTGAGGGGCATAGATTGGGACAATGCAGAAGCGTCTGGGAGGAATGCTTTTGTAGTGCTTCGGGCCCGGTTTCGGGCGCATGACGCCTTGGCGTTTCTCTATTGTGTTGCTGGCTTGCTGACGAGAACAGGGCTGCCCTGTGAGCAAGAGGTCTACGACTGATGAGAACGCAAAATCTCAAATTTTTAGGTGTTCTGGCGGGTGCGCTTATGGCGTTGTCCTTGCCTGCGTCTTCGGCTGAATTGATCGGTGATGCGGAGAAGGGCGAAATTATTTTTCGGCAGTGCTCTGGTTGCCATGAGGTTGGGCGTGGCGCGCAAAACCGGATTGGCCCGGAGTTGAACCGTATTTTTGGACGGCGCGCCGCAGCGGAGAAAGACGGGTTTTATTACTCGAAAGGGCTGCAACGCATGGGGGCAGACGGGCTGGTCTGGGAGTTTGAGACGCTCGACGCCTATTTGGAGAACCCCAAGGCCTTGGTCACTGGAACGCGCATGAATTTTCGCGGGATGAAAAAACCGCAAGATCGGGCGGATGTCTTGGCGTATTTGCGCCAGTTTTCCGACATGCCACAAAACATTCCAGAGAGTTCCCCCACGGCGCGCGCGCCTGAGGTAGAGTTGTCGCCGGAGGTTTTCGCGTTGGTGGGGGACCCGGAATATGGCGAATATTTGGGGAGTGAGTGCCAGACGTGCCATCAAGTGAATGGCGACAACGCGGGGATCCCGTCGATTGTTGGCTGGCCTGAAGAGGATTTCGTGATCGCGATGCATGCCTATAAGCGCAAGATTAGGCCCCATCCGGTGATGCAAATGATGGCCGGGCGATTGACGGAGGAGGAGATCGCCGCGTTGGCTGCTTATTTTAAAGGGCTTCAATAGAGAAGCCGAACACAGGGAGGACGATTATGACACTGAATAGACGGACATTTATCGGAACCGGAATCGCGACTGCGGCGGTATTGAATGCGCCGATGCTGCGTGCACAGACCAAGCCGCGTGTGGTTGTGATTGGCGGCGGGGCAGGCGGCGCGACAGCGGCACGCTATCTGGCCAATGACAGCAAGGGCGCGCTGGATGTGACCTTGGTGGAAGCCAATCCGATCTATACCACGTGTTTCTTCTCCAACCTCTATCTGGGTGGGTTTCGCGAGTTTGAAAGCCTTCAGCACGGGTATGACAAGCTTGCAGCCGGCGGTGTGACAGTGATCAACGATCTGGCGACAGGTGTGGATCGCGCGGCCAAGACTGTGACGCTGGCGGGTGGTCAGGTGTTGGCTTATGACCGTTTGGTGCTGTCGCCGGGAATTGATTTTGTCGAAGGCTCGGTGCCGGGTTGGTCGGTGGATACCCATGCCGAGATCATGCCGCATGCCTATAAGGCCGGGCCGCAAACCCAGCTGTTGAAAGCTCAAATCGAAGCGATGCCACAGGGCGGCACCTTTGCGATGATTGCTCCGCCGAACCCCTATCGTTGCCCGCCCGGCCCGTATGAGCGGATCAGCATGGTGGCGTGGACGCTGAGCAAAATGAACCCGACAGCAAAGATTCTGCTTGTGGACCCTAAGGAAAAATACTCGAAGCAGGGTTTGTTTGAAGATGGCTGGATGCGCCATTATCCCGGCATGATCGAGCGGATCGGCCCTGATTTCGGTGGCAACAACGTGGAAGTGCGCCCTGATGCGATGGAAGTGGTGATTGATGGGGCGGTGCAGAAAGTTGACGTCTGCAACGTCATTCCCGGCCAGATGGCGGGTAAGATTGCCGCGATTGCCGGGGTGACGGACGATAAGGGCTGGGCGCCTGTCCTGCCTGATACGATGAAGTCCAAGATGGACGAGAATGTCTATGTGTTGGGGGATAGCTCGGCACAGGGCGATATGCCGAAGTCGGGCTTTTCGGCCAATAGCCAAGCCAAGGTGGCCGCAATGGCCATTCGCGGGGAGTTGACCGGATCGAAGGTGTTCCCGGCAAAATACTCCAACACGTGCTGGTCTTTGTTGGCGGCAGATGACGGGGTGAAGGTGGGGGCGTCTTATGAGCCGACGCCGGAAAAGATCGGATCGACGGACACGTTCATCAGTCAGAACGGCGAAGATGCGGCGCTTCGCAAGCAGACGTATGAGGAGTCGATTGGCTGGTATGCGGGCATCACGGCCGACATGTTTGGCTGAAGCGGCGATCGGCACTGATAGTCTACGGGCCGGGTGGGAGGGTGCTCCTGTCCGGCCCTTTTCTATGGGGTGGTGTTTGTGGGCACGCGCCTTTTGAGGCGGGGTAAACTGGCACATGGGAGGGCATCAGGATAGGGTGTGTTTGCAGTCGCCGCCGCGCCCTCTAAGCGTGAGACCACGCAAGAACGGGCGGAGATTTTCGAGATGCGGTATGGCGACACGAAGACATTCTTGATCATAAATCTCGGTGTGTTCGTGTTTTTCTGCCTGTCTTATTGGCTGGTGTCCGATGTTATTGGCGCGGCTCAGGATATGTTGATACCCGGCGCGTCTCCTTATGTTTCGCTGTTGTTTTTGCCGACGGGGGTGAGGATTGTCGCGCTGATTTTGTTTGATTGGCGCGCTATTCCGCCGCTTTTGGCAGGCGCCGTCATCTGCAACTATCATTTTTGGGGTCTTACCGAATTTGAGCCGCTCTTCCTGCTGTCGGCGGCATCTACCTTGGTGTTTTATCTGGCTCTGAAAGTCAGTCAAAAGCTGGGGCAAAGTGTTTTTCTGGAAGATACGTTGCCGCGGTTGCCTGCGACCGAGACCGTGATCTTGGTGACCTTTTTGGGCTCTGCGTTGAATGGTGTCGTGAGCGCCGCGCTCTTGGGAAATTCCGCCGCCTATCTGAATGGCGGGCTGATTGCGATGGGGTATATTCTGGGCGATGTCTTGGGCATGCTTTGCTTTTTGCTGCTGGTCAAGAAGCTGTTTTCATTCATGAATAAGCAACAAATCAATCTGTGACGCTTTTGGAGGGCCTGCGGCATGACGCGCGTGGCGGACGCGGTCATACTGCGCTGTCTTTGACCGCTTGCATGGAGACATGGGTGGAGGTGGACCCGACAAAAGGCAGGGCCGAGATGACTTCGCCCAAGATGCGGCGGTAAGATTGGATGTCTGAGGTGCGGACTTTGAGAAGGTAGTCAAAGGACCCGGCGATCATGTGGCAGGTCTCGATTTCGACGACATCCATGACTGCGTGGTTAAAGGCAGTCAGGGCTTTTTCGGTGGTGTCGGTCAGGCGGACTTCGGTGAAGGCGACATGCTCTTGGCCCATTTTTGCAGGATCGAGCAGAGCCCGGAAACCTTGGATATAGCCTTCGTCTTGCAGACGTTTCAGGCGCACTTGGGTCGGGCTTTTCGACAGGCCGACAGCCTTTGAAAGTTCGGTCACCGCAATCCGACCATCCTGGGCCAGGAGACGCAGAATCTTCCGATCTATTTGGTCTAATTGCTCGTGGTTTGGGTCAATTCTCATTATATTGCTCTGGTGTATGGGGCCATTTCGGGCATTTCGCCTGTGATTTTTATCTCTACAGGAAAAAAGACTTTTGACCAAGTGCTAGGATTAGGGGCACGGGGTGAGTCGCTGTTGATCGTGATTTCCCGTTTTTCAAAGGAGCTGCAATGACTCGTCTGACCGCCATCCGCCAAGACATCCTGACCGCCCGCCATTTGTCGGAGAGCGCGGTGATTGCAGACTTAATGACGCGGGTGCCAGATGCGGAAACGCGGGCCAGAGCGCACAAAAGGGCGGCGGATTTGGTGCGTGCAATCCGTGGCAAGGGGCGGCCCGGGCTGATGGAGGTTTTCCTGTCGGAATACGGCCTGTCGACCAACGAGGGCATTGCGCTGATGTGTCTGGCCGAAGCGCTGCTGCGGGTGCCGGACCGCGAGACGATTGATGAATTGATCGAAGACAAGATCGCGCCTTCGAAATGGGGTGAACATTTGGGGCGTTCGTCATCGTCTTTGGTGAATGCCTCGACTTGGGCGCTGATGTTGACCGGGCGCGTGTTGCGCGAAGATCAAGATCCGGGGATTGCCTCGGTCTTGCACGGCGCGATCAAGCGCTTGGGAGAGCCGGTGATCCGTTCGGCTGTGGCGCGGGCGATGAAGGAGTTGGGCCAGCAGTTCGTGTTGGGGCAGACGATTGATGAGGCGATCAAGCGCGGTGCAGGGCGCGCAGCAGAGGGCTATACATTTTCTTATGATATGCTGGGCGAAGCGGCGATGACCGAAGAAGATGCCGCGCGCTATCATCGGGCCTATGCGGATGCGATCCGTCGATTGGCAAAAGTGGCGAAATCCACTGATACGCGTGAAAATCCGGGAATTTCGATCAAGTTGTCTGCGCTGCATCCGCGCTATGAAGAGGGCCAGAAAGCGCGGGTAATGGCGGAGTTGGTTCCAGCCACGCTAGAGTTGGCTTTGCTGGCGAAAGAGGCCCGGATGGGGCTGAATATCGATGCAGAAGAAGCAGATCGGCTTGATATTTCGCTCGACGTTATTGAAGCCGTGCTGCGCGATCCTCGGCTGGCGGGCTGGGATGGCTTCGGCATTGTGGTGCAGGCTTATGGTAAACGCGCAGGCGCGGTGCTTGATTGGCTTTATGCCTTGGCGGAGGACGTGGGGCGGCGCCTGATGGTGCGGCTGGTCAAGGGGGCGTATTGGGACACCGAAGTGAAGCGCGCGCAGGTGGATGGGCTGGAGAGCTTCCCGGTGTTCACGGCAAAACAGGCAACGGATGTGAGCTATCTGGCCAATGCCAAGAAGCTCTTGGCGATGACAGATCGGATTTATCCACAATTTGCCACCCATAATGCCCATACGGTAGCGGCGATTTTGGAGATGGGCGGCGCGCCGGAAAGCTATGAGTTTCAACGGCTTCATGGCATGGGTGAGGCGCTGCATGATATCGTTTTGAAGAGCGAGGGAACGCGCTGTCGGATTTATGCACCCGTGGGCGCGCATCGCGATTTGTTGGCCTATCTGGTGCGGCGGCTGTTGGAAAACGGGGCGAACTCGTCTTTTGTCAATCAGATCGTCGATGAAGATGTCGCGCCCGAAGAGGTGGCGGCTGATCCGGTGGCAGCACTGGAGGCTTTGGGCGCGGCCCGCACTTCGGCGTTGAAGCTGCCGGAAGACATTTTCCAACCTGAGCGGCGCAATTCGCGCGGTTTTGATCTGCGTGATACGCGGGATTTGGCCGCGATTGACGCCGCGAGAAACCCTTTTGTAGCCTGCACTTGGGCGGCTGGCCCTCTGATGGCGGCGCCAGTGATTGGGGGCGCTGTGATGTCGGTTGTGAACCCGGCCGACCTGAACGATCACGTGGGGCAGGTGACTTTGGCTGCGCTGGAGGATGTTGAGGCAGCGATCACTGCGGCGCGGGTTTGGACGGCGGCCCCGGCGGAGCGGGGGCGGGTCTTGGCCAAGGCTGCGGACCTTTACGAAGAGCATTTCGGTGAAATTTTCGCGCTGCTGTCGCGGGAAGCTGGCAAGACGCCGCGTGATGCGGTGGCGGAGTTGCGTGAAGCGGTGGATTTCTTGCGCCATTACGCGGCACGGGCCGAGGAAATGACGGCGTCGGCGCGCGGGATTGTCACGGCGATTTCACCTTGGAACTTTCCGCTGGCGATTTTCACCGGGCAGATTGCTGCGGCTTTGGCGGCGGGGAATGCCGTTTTGGCCAAGCCAGCGGAAGCCACTGGTTTGATGGCATTTTTAGGTGCCAAGCTGATGTTGGAGGCGGGTGTTCCCGCACATGCCCTGCAGCTTTTGACTGGGCATGGTGCAGAGATTGGGGCGGCGCTGACGGGTGACGCGCGCCTGTCGGGTGTCTGTTTCACCGGATCAACCGCGACGGCGCAGCGGATCAACCGCACGATGGCAAAAGGCATGGCACCGGGGTCGATGTTTATTGCTGAAACGGGCGGCTTGAATGCGATGGTTGTCGACTCGACGGCTTTGCCGGAACAGGCCGTGCGCGATATTCTGGCATCGGCGTTTCAATCGGCTGGGCAAAGATGCTCGGCGTTGCGGTGCTTGTATTTGCAAGAGGACATCGCGGGCCCGTTCTTGACGATGCTGTATGGCGCGATGGCGGAATTGCGGTTGGGCAACCCATGGGACCACGCAACAGATGTCGGCCCGGTTATCGATGCGCGCGCACGCGATGGCATTATGGCGCATGTCGAACAGGCACGCAAAGAAGGTCGTGTTCTCAAAGAGTTGGACCTGCCAGACGAGGGGTATTTCGTGGCACCCGTGGTGCTCAAGGTTGCGGGGATCGCCGCAATGGAGCGCGAGATTTTCGGCCCGGTGCTGCATGTGGCGACGTTCAAAGCCGACGAAATTGACCGGGTGGTTGATGAGATAAACGCGTCTGGTTATGGGCTGACCTTTGGGATGCACACGCGGATTGACGCGCGGGTCGAGCAGGTGACGGCGCGGTTGAAAGTGGGCAATGTCTATGTGAACCGCAATCAGATTGGTGCTGTGGTGGGAAGTCAACCCTTTGGGGGAGAAGGACTTTCTGGCACTGGTCCGAAGGCGGGGGGGCCGCATTATGTCAAGCGGTTCTGCGCCAGTGACGCCGAAGAGGAGGCGTTCCAGCCAGCAAAAGCTGTAGAAGTGGCGGCGGTTGAGGCGCGGTTGCAGGCCTTGCAGGCGCTGCCCGAAGAGCGGCTGTCGGTGATAGATTTGCCGGGGCCGACGGGCGAGTCGAACCGATTGACGGTGCTGGGGCGGGGCGTGGTTTTGTGCCTTGGGCCAAGCGCGCAAGCCGCGATGGAGCAAGTGCGGATCGCGCGTGAGAATGGGTGTCAGGCATTGTCAATTGCACCGGGCACTCGGCAAGCGCTTGGTTTTGATGGAGTTTTGCCCCGTGGTGCGTTGGAGCACATGAAGGGTTTTGACCTTGTGGCGCTGTGGTCGGACGCTGAAGACGCGCGGTCGGCGGCGCGGGCTTTGGCGGCCCGAGAGGGGGCGTTGATAGGGTTGGTGACTGGGCGCGCGGATATGGCCGAGCGCTGCCGGATGGAGCGTCACATCTGCGTAGACACCACAGCGGCGGGCGGCAACGCCCAGTTGATGGCCGCAGATGCCACGGTGGATGAGGCGGCCGCCTGAGCGAAAATCGGCAAAATTTCAAGTATGATTTGCGTATGGGTGGCGTCTGGTTTGCGTCATGACGTTGTCTCGGTCCGAGGCACGGGATGACGGCACCGCGCACCGTGGGGGAGGCTCTGGCCATTCCTGCGGCACAGGCATATCTGAGAGCGGGACAGTGGGACCCGCTGTTGAGGTTTGCCCGAGGAGATGCCCATGCGTGGAATGCGCCCGATCCGAACTGCGGATGATGAAGAACTGACGCGGCAGCGCCGCTCGGGGTGGCGGACCATTCGGCGGGTTTCGCCCTATCTTTGGCCCAAGGAGCCAGAGTTGGCATGGGTGCGGGGCCGGGTGATCTGGTCGATGGTGATCTTGGTCTTGGCCAAGCTGATCACAGTGGCCACACCTGCGTTTTACAAATGGGCAGTCGATGCGCTTAATCCGCAGACGCCTGTGGAATATCTGGGGCTTGGGGCCGTGGGCCTTACGGTGGCCTATGGCATGGCGCGGATGCTGTCCAACGGCTTTCAGCAATTGCGCGATGCGGTGTTTGCGGCCGTGGGGCAGCGGGCGTTGCGAATGCTGGCTTTGGAGACTTTTCAACATATCCATCGCTTGTCGATGCGGTATCACCTGACGCGCAAGACGGGGGGATTGAGCCGGATCATTGAGCGGGGCGTGAAGGGGGTCGATTTCCTGTTGCGCTTCTTGCTGTTCTCGCTGGGCCCGCTGGTGCTGGAACTGGTGATGGTGGCGGCGATTTTCTTTTTCCTTTTCGACGCGCGCTATCTGGCGGTGATTGTGATCACCATCGCAATTTACGTTTGGTTCACGTTCAAGGTGACTGAGTGGCGGGTGAAGCTGCGCCGGGAGATGAATGACCAAGACACCGATGCCAATCAAAAGGCCATCGACAGCCTTTTGAACTTTGAGACGGTCAAATATTTCAGTGCCGAGCGGCGTGAAGCGGCGCGCTATGACGTGGCGATGGCGCGGTATGAAAAAGCGGCTTTGATGACGTCCTATTCGCTGGCCTTTCTCAATTTCGGGCAGGCGTTCCTGATTACGCTGGGGCTCATTCTTGTGATGATCATGGCGGCGATTGGTGTGCGGCAGGGTCTGTTGACGGTGGGCGATTTTGTGATGGTGAATGCCTATATGATTCAGATCACCATGCCGCTGAACTTCCTTGGCACGGTCTATCGCGAAATCCGGCAAGCGCTGGTGGATATGGGCGAGATGTTTGACCTGCTGGAGCAGCCCGCCGAAGTGGTGGACCGCGAGAGCGCGCAGCCTTTGGCCGTCAAGGGCGGGCGGGTGACGATGGAGGATGTGACCTTTGCCTATGATGCGGCGCGCCCGATCCTCAAGGGGGTGAGCCTTGCTGTCGAGCCGGGGCAGACTTTGGCGATTGTCGGGCCGTCGGGGTCGGGGAAATCCACCATTGGGCGGCTTTTGTTTCGGTTTTACGATGTGACTGGCGGCGCGATGCGGATCGACGGGCAAGATTTGCGCGATGTCACGCAGGTATCGCTGCATGAATCGATTGGAGTGGTGCCGCAAGACACTGTGCTGTTCAACGATACGGTCAGGTATAACATTGCCTATGGCCGGGATGGCGCAACGCAAGAAGAGATCGAAGCTGCTGCAAAGGCAGCCCAGATCCATGAGTTTATCCAGCGTTTGCCAGAGGGCTATAACACGCCCGTGGGCGAGCGGGGTTTGAAGCTGTCGGGGGGGGAGAAGCAGCGCGTGGGTATTGCGCGCACCTTGTTGAAGAACCCGCCAATCCTGTTGCTTGACGAGGCGACCTCGGCTTTGGACACAGAGACCGAGCGGGAGATCCAAGGCGCGTTGAAGCGTGCCGGAGAGGGGCGCACAGTGATCACGATCGCGCACCGTTTGTCGACGATTGCCGATGCGGATCGGATCATCGTTTTGGAAGATGGGTTGATTGTGGAAGAAGGCACGCATGAGGCGCTTTTGGCGAAGCGCGGGCGCTATCTCAGCCTGTGGCAAAAGCAGGCGTCAGAGCTCGAGGCTGAGTAACTTGCGGCGGGAAGTATCCCGAGCGAAGACGGTCGGGAGGGGC
>OCVQ010001473.1_pt1 | contig 17817 bp, 15 predicted proteins | sample 1539061 | NCBI WGS metagenome assembly OCVQ01 (sample SAMEA3355526, study PRJEB22509) | marine metagenome | biome: marine; feature: river plume; material: water | place: USA | collected 2010-08-08 | depth 0.5 m | reverse complement strand
GGCTTGCTTCACATGGGCATGCTTGGCGGTGTTCACAACCATCACACCATATTGGTTGAACAGTTTGGCATCGCCTTCCACCAACACTTTCAAATCGGCACGGTTCTTAAAGTTCAGCCAGGTGCCACGGTCGGTTAATACATAGGCACCGGTAGAGGCACCAATGTTCAGCGCGGGGCCCATGCCACAACCGCACTCTTTGTAGCCACTGCCTTTTTGTGCAGACACAGCCGCTTGATTCCAAAAGCGAATCTCTGCAGCATGCGTGCCACTCTTATCGCCTCTAGAAATGAAAGCCGCATTGCTGGCTGCGATTTTTTTCAAAGCAGCCACGATGTCATTGCCTTTTGCGTTGGCAGGATCGGCTTGTGGCCCTACCACCACAAAGTCGTTGTACATCACAGGAAAACGCTTGATGCCAAAACCTTCGGCCACAAACTTTTCTTCGGCAGGTTGATCGTGCACAAACACCACATCGGCATCGCCTCGGCGAGCCATGTCAAGCGCTTGCCCTGTGCCCAGCGCTACGACTTTGGTGTCAATGCCTGTGGCCTTTTTAAACTCTGGCAACAAGAATCCAAACAAACCCGATTGTTCGGTCGAAGTGGTGGACGACATCACAATGGATTGAGCCATGGCGTGTGCCGTCATGCCAGTCATGACCAGACCTAAAGCCAGGCGCCACAATTTGCACGACACAGTTGAAAATTTAGAAATAGAACGCATTAAGTTTCACCTTGCAGAAATAAAAGAGCTTCTTCACTGTGCTGCCTCAGGCAATTGGCGTCGAAAAAATCAGCAGTAGGCAGGTCGGCCAAAATCTTGCCTTGCTCTAGGTAAATGACGCGACTGGCCCATCGCTTGACTTGCCCCAAGTTGTGACTGGCAAACACCAAGGTGGTTGCCAATTGCTGACCTTGCGGCTTGATGAGTTGGTGTACCAGTGCCTCCACTTCGCGTTTGGCGGGCGGGTCCAAACTGGCGGTAGGTTCGTCTAAAAATAACAATTGAGGTTCACGGGCCCAAGCACGGGCCAAGGCCAATCGCTGTTGCTGTCCGCCCGATAAAGTGGCTGCATTTTGCTGGATGACGCCCGACAAGCCGACCACCGAAAGTGCCTCTAGCGCACGCTGTTTGCAAGCAGCCCAGCCCAACTGAAGGCTTCGGTCCAACCACAAGCCAATGGCCACATTGTTCAAGCTGCTGGTGCGCAGCATGTGGGGTCTTTGGAACAACATGGCTTGTTGGCAGAGGGGTAAATTCAATGCACCCTCAGTTGGCTGGTGCAGTCCATTCAACAGGCGCAGCAGTGTGCTTTTGCCAGAACCATTGGCACCAATGAGTGCCACCTGCTCACCCGAGAAAACCTCGAGAGTAATATCTTGAAGCGCCTGCACACCGCCCAAGTTCAGGCTGACGTGACGGAGTGACAGCAATGCACTCATGCCACCCACCCGCGCAAACTGTTTTGTCCTTTGAGCTGTGACTGATCTTGCCAATATCTGAAGAGCGACAGCAGCGCATTCAGGCAACCCACAATGCCCAACAAAATAATTCCCAGCGCCAACGCCAAGGGCAAATCACCTTTGCTGGTTTCAAGTGCAATGGCGGTGGTCATGACTCGGGTAAAGCCCTCAATGTTGCCGCCCACAATCATGACGGCGCCCACCTCAGAGATAGCGCGGCCAAAGCAAGCCACCACAATGGTGAGCATGGCAAATCGTTCGTTCCAGGCAAGCAAAATACACCTGAACGCATTGCCTGCACCCAAAGATCGCCATTGCTCGCCGTAAGCGCTCTCTGCGTCGTCCACCACTTGGCGGCTTAATGCCGCAGCAACGGGCACCACCAACACCACCTGCGCCAAGACCATGGCTTTGAAACTGAACAGCCAACCCAAAAATCCCAAAGGACCTGTGCGAGACAAAAGCAAATAAATGACCAAACCCACCACCACGGAAGGCAGCGCTAAGAAAGTGTTGAGCAAGGTGAGCACCATGCCGCGGCCTCTGAACTTTGAGACGCCCAAAAAACCGCCTAAAGCAATACCTATCAGGCAACCCATGAAGCAAGCCGTGGCACTAACCCCCAATGAGCGGCCAGCGATGGTCCAGAGGCCAGGATCAAAGTCACTGATGAGCTGAAAAGCTGTGGCGGCGCTGTCTAAAAAAGTATTCATACAAGTCAATGAGTGCGCCGATGCTAAACCTTTTAAATGCCCTGAGCTACGCGGGTGTTCAGCTATGAAATGGCGTGCATAGGATGCCGGTCTTTGAATCAGAAACAAGGCATAAATGAGGCACACTTAAGCCGTGTCAAAAATTGAACTTTCATACCACTTGGGCTCTGAAAATTCAGCTACCCATGCAGCTGATTTAAGCAAGCTGCGTCAGCAAGCTTTGCTGCGCAATGCCCTCATGGACTTACTCCAAGCCGTGCGCGAGCAAGGCTCGATTGCCGCTGCCGCCAAATCTTTGGGCATGTCGTATCGGCATGTTTGGGGCGAATTGAAAAAATGGGAAACCAAGCTCAATCAAAACCTCATCGTTTGGGAAAAGGGCATGCCGGCTGAGTTGTCTGAATTTGCCAGCAAGCTGCTCTGGGCAGAAAGACAAGCGCAAGCCCGCTTGGCCGCACCCATTGAAGCCTTGATGGCAGAGCTAGAGCGCACCTTTGCTGTTGCCTTTGACCCCGATGCTCACTTGCTCACGCTCTATGCGAGTCATGACGATGCGCTGGTCAGGCTGCGTGAATTCACAGCAGGTCAGTCGCTGCATTTGGACATTCGGTTTTGCGGTAGCGTGGATGCTGTGCGGGCACTCAATGAAGGCCGGTGTGAATTGGCTGGCTTTCACACGCTCAGCCAACCCAAGCTCAACAGTCTTTCAGCGCAAACCTACAAACCCCTGCTAAAGCCTGGCCAGCACAAACTCATTGGTTTTGCACAACGCACACAAGGGCTTTTGGTCAAACCTGGCAACCCTTTGAACATTCATTCTTTGCAAGATGTGATGACCAAGCGCCTAAGGTATGTCAATCGAGGTCTAGGCACGGGCACTCGCCTGCTTCTCGATGAATTGCTGACCAATCAGGGGCTGGCCTCAGATCAACTCATGGGCTACGACCACCAAGAACTGTCTCACAGCGCGGTGGCCAACTGCATTGCATCGGGTCAAGCAGATGCCGGATTGGCCATCGAAAGTGCAGCCTTGTCCTCCGGGCTCGATTTTGTGCCCCTGGCCAGCGAAAACTATTGGCTGGTCTGCCTCAAAAGCGCCCTAGACTCCCCGCCTGTCTTGGCACTCAGAAAGCACCTTGGCAGTCCGGAGTGGCAAACGGCGCTGCAAGACATGTTGGGCTACCAAGCAAACCAATCTGGCAACGTTCACTCCCTCAGCAAAGAACTGCCTTGGTGGGCTTTGAAACCCAGAAAAGCCACCTAGATCAAACATTGCTTGATCGAAGGGAAAACCCTTGCCAAAAGGGGCTTGCAAATTTCCTACAATCGGCTCATGACTGTTCCCAGTCATCAGATACGCCTTGGCGTGCTGAATTCATCAACTTAGACTTCCGGAGTGAACCCCATGGATCGTCGTTCCCTTATTAAAAATGCCGGTATTGCTGGCGTCTTGGCCGCAGGCGCAGCCCCAGCGGTTATTCACGCTCAAGCTACATTGCGCTGGCGCTGTGCTTCGAGCTTCCCCAAATCACTCGACACATTGTTCGGTGTTTGCGACGTGTTTGCTAAAAAAGTTAGCGAATTGTCTGGCGGCAAGTTCACCATCACCACCCATGCTGCTGGCGAATTGATGCCTGCATTCGGCGTGCTCGACGGCGTGTCCAACGGCACCGTCGAAATGGCCAACACTGCGCCTTACTACTTCTTCGGTAAAGATCCTACATACGCTATGGATTGCGCCATTCCATTTGGTTTGAACGCACGCCAAATGAACGCTTGGATGTACGAAGGCAACGGCTTGAAGCTTTTCCGTGAGTTCTACGCCAAGGTAGGTATTGTTAACTTCCCTATGGGCAACACAGGCGTTCAAATGGGCGGCTGGTATCGCAAAGAGATCAAATCTTTGGCCGATATGAAGGGCCTGAAATTCCGCGTGGGCGGTTTCGGCGGCAAAGTTTTGGAACCTCTGGGTGTTGTGCCCCAAAACATTCCTGGTGGCGAGATTTACCAAGCCCTGGAAAAAGGCACCATTGACGCAGCCGAGTGGGTTGGCCCTTATGACGACCAGAAACTGGGTCTGAACAAAGTGGCGCCTAACTACTACTTCCCAGGTTTCTGGGAAGTGGGCCCACAGTTGGCTTTGTATGTCAACCAAAAGGCTTATGACGGCTTGTCAAGCGAGTACAAGGCCATCATTGAATCCGCCTCCAGTTATGCCGGCACTGACATGCTTGCCAAATACGACTACAAGAACCCAGCTGCATTGAAGACCCTCATTGGTCAAGGCGCCAAATTGCGCGCTTTCCCAAGAGACGTCATGGAAGCCGCATTCAAGTCTTCACAAGAAGTTTATTCCAACTTGAGCAATACCAATCCTGAGTGGAAAAAGATCTACGCAGATTACTCTAACTACCGCCGTGAAGCCAATCAGTGGTTCAGCTTGGCTGAATCCAGCATGAACAACTTCATGGAACGCCAGAAGCTTTAATCAAATTGGGCTGCCCTTAAAAGCAGCTTTTAACCAGTCCAACAAAAAACCCGCCTAGGCGGGTTTTTTGTTGTCTGCATTCAGGCCGATCAAGGCTTCTTGGCTGGGTCATCCTTCATCGACTCCATCAGAGCCTTGATAGGATCAACCTGATCGCCTTGATTCTCTGTTTTTTCAGCCTCAGCTGCTTGAGAGTCTGATTCTTGACGCATTTGCATCATGACGGCTTCGGCATCTACGGTAGGCTCTTTGCTACCGCCAGTAGAGACGATGCCTGGGAACGCAATGATCAATCCCACCATGATCAATTGAATGATCACGAAGGGCACTGCACCCCAATAGATCTGTTCAATGGTGATTTTCTTAATGGGCTTCTGAGTGACCCTGTCGATGTAGTCTTCAGTTGGGGCCACACTGCGCAAATAGAACAATGCGAAGCCAAAGGGTGGGTGCATGAACGAAGTCTGCATGTTCACAGCCAACAACACACCAAACCAAACCAAGTCAATGCCAATCTTTTCTGCGACTGGACCAATGAGCGGAATGATGATGAAGGCCAACTCAAAGAAGTCTAAGAAGAAGGCTAAAACGAACACCAAGATGTTCACCACAATCAAGAAGCCCAATTGACCGCCTGGCAAGCCAGTTAACAAATGCTCAACCCAAATGTGGCCGTCCACACCCTGGAATGCCAAGCTGAAAACAGTGGCGCCAATGAGAATGAACAACACGAAGCAAGACAGCTTCATGGTGGAGTCCATGGCCTGTCGCATGAGTTTCATGTCAATGCGCTTGCGGGATATGGCCATGACCAAGGCACCCACTGCACCCATCGCACCACCTTCTGTGGGGGTTGCAATACCCAAGAAAATAGTACCAAGCACCAAGAAAATGAGTGCCAAAGGCGGAATGAGCACAAAAGTCACTCGCTCTGCCATGTTGGACAACAAGCCCATCTTGGTCACTTTGTTGATGATGGCGGCAAAGAAGGCAACACCCACACCCATGCACATGGACACCACGATGGTTTCATCAAGTGGGGTTGTGTCGGGCAACCATTTGGCAAAGGCGATCGCGATGGCCAAAGAAACAGCTGTCAGGATGGTCAAGGACCGAAGGCCTGAAGTGCCGTCATCTTCCCTGATGGTGCGGGCTTCCGGCGGCAAGGCTGGAACCCATTGAGGTTTGATAAAGCTGATCAGAATGATGTAGCCCACATACAAACCTGTGAGGACAAAGCCTGGAACGAAGGCGCCTTTGTAGAGGTCACACACGCTTTTGCCCAATTGGTCGGCCAAAACAATCAGCACCAAAGAAGGCGGAATGATTTGAGCCAGCGTGCCCGAGGCTGCAATCACGCCACCCGCAATGCGGCGGTCGTAGCCATATCGCAACATGATGGGCAGTGAAATAAGACCCATTGAAATGACAGAAGCGGCCACTACACCGGTTGTGGCAGCCAACATGGCGCCCACAAAAATGACGGCGTAAGCCAAACCACCGCGAATAGGACCAAAGAGCTGGCCAATGGTGTCCAGCAAATCTTCCGCCATGCCCGAGCGTTCCAGAATCAAACCCATGAAGGTGAAGAAAGGAATGGCGAGCAAGGTGTCGTTTTGCATGATGCCAAACATGCGAAGCGGCAAACTTTGCAAGAAGGTGGCTTGAATGACACCCAATTCAACACCCACAAAACCAAAGAACAAGCCGCAAGCAGCCAAAGAGAATGAGACCGCATAACCGAACATCAAAAAGACGATCAGCGACGCGAACATGATGGGCGCCATATTGGCGATCAGGAATTCAGTCATTTTTGAGCTCCCATTTGAACTGCTTCACGGGCAGCCACTTCTTTTTGCAATAAGAATTCTGCAAATTCCTCCTCGGGTGTTTTGACCCCTGGCTTCTTAGAGGGGTCGGGGATCATGCCTTGCAAGAAGGCAAAACGCTTGATCAACTCTGAAACGCCTTGAATGCCCAATAACAACATGCCCAAAGGCAGCATGACAAACACGGGCCAGCGCATCAAGCCGCCTGCATTGGAGGACATTTCCTTGGTCACGAAAGCATTGATCACCAAGGGCATGGCCAAAATGATGATGTAAGTCACAAAGGGGATCAAGAAAAAGCAAATGCCCGCAATGTCAATCCAGATTTGAGTGCGCTTGGAGAAACGGCCCGACACAACGTCGATTTTGACGTGCTCTTGACGCAGCAGGGTGTAGCCCGCCGCCAGCATGAAAACCGCTGCAAACATGTACCACTGAACTTCCAGATAAGCGTTGGAACTGAGGTTAAAAGCCTTTCGTGAGATGGCATTGCCAGCACTGATCAGCACTGAAAAAAGGACCAGCCAAGCCACCCACTTGCCAACCCATTCACTGAATTGGTCTATCCGTTTGGACAGAGATAACAAAGAATCCATATTGACTCCAAAAAAACAATAACAACCGATTGTAGAAAAATTGAAAAGCCCTGCAGAAGGGGTTTACCCTTCAGGGCTTGTCGCAGATCAAGACTTGATGTCGGGCCACTGATTCAAAATGGCTTTTTCAATGCCTAAGGCATCGAGACCCTGCATCGCCATGAGCTTAGCTGGGTCACCGTGTTCAATGAACTGGTCTGGGAAGCCCAATGATAACAAGGGCTTGAGCAGCTTTGATTTTTGCAAAAACTCACCCACAGCGCTGCCCGCACCCCCCATCACGCACGCATCTTCAACCGTCACAAAACAGTTGTGTTTGGCAGCCATTTGTAAAATCATGGCTTCATCCAAAGGCTTGGCCCAACGCATGTTCACCACGGTGGCGTTCAATTTCTCTGCTACTTCAAGCGCAGGGTAAAGCAAGGTGCCAAATGCCAAGATACACACGCCAGCACCTTCGCGGCGAAGCTCTGCTTTGCCCAAGGGTACCGTGTCTAAATCGGTACCTGCCGCAACACCGACCCCCGCACCTCGGGGATAACGCACGGCCACCGGATGGTTTTGCGCGTAGGCTGTGCTCAGCAACAAACGGCACTCGCGCTCGTCGCTTGGGCAAGCAATCGACATATTGGGAATACAACGCAAATAAGCAATGTCATAAGCGCCAGCATGTGTGGCGCCATCAGCACCCACCAGGCCCGCACGGTCCAAGGCAAATACCACCGGCAAGTTTTGTAAAGCCACGTCGTGAATCAGTTGGTCGTAGCCGCGCTGCAAGAAGGTGGAGTAAATGGCCACTACGGGCTTGAGGCCCTCGCAGGCCAAGCCCGCCGCAAAAGTGATGGCGTGTTGCTCGGCAATGCCCACATCGTAATAACGATCTGGAAAGCGCTTGTGAAACTCCACCATGCCAGAGCCCTCGCGCATGGCGGGCGTGATGCCCACCAAACGCTTGTCGGCGGCAGCCATGTCACACAGCCATTGCCCAAAAATGTGCATGAAGGAAGGTTTAGCTGGCTTGACAGCAGGCACCAAGCCAACTTTGGGATCGAACTTGCCGGGGCCGTGGTAGTTCACAGGATCCTCTTCAGCCAGCCTGTAACCCTGACCTTTTTTGGTGATCACATGCAAAAACTGGGGTCCTTGCAGATTTTTGATGTTTTCCAAAGTGGGGATAAGGGAATCTAAATCATGACCATCAATAGGGCCGATGTAGTTAAAGCCAAATTGTTCAAACATGGTGGCAGGCACCACCATGCCTTTGGCATGCTGTTCAAAGCGCTTGGCCAACTCAAACAGCGGCGGCGCGCCTTTCAGAACATTTTTTCCCATGTTCTTAGCCGTTGAATAAAAACTACCACTCATGAGTTGCGCCAAATAACGGTTCAAGGCCCCCACAGGCGGGCTGATCGACATGTCGTTGTCGTTCAAGATGACCAACAATTTGCAGTCTTCAATGCCCGCGTTGTTCATGGCTTCAAAGGCCATGCCAGCGGTCATGGCGCCATCGCCAATCACAGCAATGGCGTGGCGTGATTCACCCTTTTGGCGCGCTGCAATGGCCATGCCCAATGCGGCAGAAATGCTGGTCGATGAATGCGCTGTGCCAAAGGTGTCGTATTCGCTTTCATCACGGCGCGGAAAACCAGACAGGCCGCCCAATTGACGCAAGCTGGGCATGCGCTCGCGCCTGCCCGTCAGAATTTTGTGCGGGTAAGTTTGATGGCCCACATCCCACACGATGCGATCTTCTGGGGTGTTGAAAACATAGTGCAAAGCCACGGTGAGTTCTACGGTGCCCAAATTGGAACTTAAGTGTCCGCCAGTTTGCGACACGTTGTCTAAAACGCACTGGCGCAAATCAGCAGCCAAGCGGGGCAAGTCGCCGCGTTTCAGTTTTCGAAGGTCAAGGGGAGAGTGAATCGATTCAAGCATGTTTAATTTTTCCGTTGCACCACTTGCGAGGCCAGGGCGCGCAGTGCGGCAGTGGCTGTGGCGTTCAAGCCGCTGGCATCAAGTGCTGCCAGAGATTCTGAGTAGAGTTTGGCAGCCAATAGTTGGGCCTGCTCTAAACCCATGAGAGAGACATAGGTAGGTTTATCGGCCGCCGCATCTTTGCCCGCTGTTTTGCCCAAAGTGGCAGAGTCAGAAGTGACATCCAAGATGTCGTCTACCACCTGAAAAGCCAAGCCCAGTGACTGCGCATATTGCGTGAAGGCATCGAAAATCAGTGTAGAAGGTTTGCCCGCACTGACGGCACCCAGTTGCACACTGCAAAGCAGCAGAGCACCTGTTTTGAGACGGTGCATTTGTCGCAATTGGGCTTCATTCAAGGGCACACCCACACTGGCCAAATCGATGGCTTGGCCACCCGCCATGCCCTGATAGCCAGAAGCTCTGGCCAACAAGGCAACTTGCGAAGCTTGCACCGCGACGTCTGTGCTGCCATCTTGTGGCGTTAAAAATTCAAACGCCAAGGCTTGCAAAGCATCACCCGCGAGCAAGGCCTGCGCTTCGCCATACTTCACATGCACAGTAGGTTTGCCTCGGCGCAATACATCGTTGTCCATGCAGGGCATGTCATCGTGAACCAAAGAATAAGCATGAATCAATTCAACCGCACAAGCAGCACGCAGTGCCGCCAAAGAACTGGGCTGATCAGAAACAGTAGCCGCTTCCAAATCGACACCCACTGCCTCTGCAGCGGCCAATACCAAAAGGGGCCTAAGGCGTTTGCCGCCGTCCAAGACCGCGTAGCGCATTGCTTCACCCAAACCAGCGGGGGCGTGGGCATCAATGCCATGTTTCAAAACTTGTTCAACTTGCGTCAAGCGCTCTTCGGACCAAGCTTTGAAATTGAAGTTGTTTGAAAACGGAAAGTTCATGCACCATCCCAAGGTTTCAAGGTCCCTTCGTCCAACACGCTGATTTGGTTTTCGATGGCTGTCAATCGTTCGCGGCAAAAAGCCAGCAGGCTAGCGCCGCGTTGGTAATGGGTCAGCAATTGATCAAGGGGCAACTGACCTGATTCCAATTTGGCCAACAATTGTTCCAACTCTTGCACCGCCTCTTCATAACTGGCGGGCAGTGTCAGGTCGGCCTGAGCTTTGGCTGAAGTAGAAGGGGCTTTGGGCATGGCGGATTTAGATCTAAAGAAAGGCATTTTAGGTCGACTTCGGCCCCAAATTGCTGACCTGAGGCTACAATGCCCCTTCATCGGCGGACTTCGGTCCGCTTTTTTCGCGGGATAGCCCTAGGTTTCCCGCATGTTCCTGCCCCTTCATAGGGGGAGTCTCTAGGTCAGGTCATTCATGTCTGATTTAAGTCTTCAACTGCAGCAGGCTTCAAGCCAACTACCAGTTTCAAGCTATTTCAATGATGCGCTGTTTCAGCGCGAGCTGAAAACCATTTTTCAGCAAGGCCCCAAATATGTGGGCCATCAACTGTCGGTTCCCGAAATCGGGGACTATCACGTGTTGCCCCAAGAATCGGGTGGGCGTGCGCTGGTTCGCTCCCAGCAAGGCATTGAACTGATCTCCAACATTTGCAGGCACCGGCAAGCCGTGATGTTGCAAGGCCGAGGCTCTCTCAACACCCAGCAAAAAGGCAGTGCCGGCGGCAACATTGTGTGCCCCTTGCACCGCTGGACCTATGCCCCCGAAGGCCAGCTATTGGGTGCACCTCATTTCGCACAAGACCCTTGTCTTAACCTCCAAAATTACCCGCTCCGCGAGTGGAATGGTTTGTTGTTTGAAGACAATGGGCGCGACATTGAAGCCGACTTGAACGGCATGGGGCCGCGCGCCGCATTAGATTTCACCGGCTTCAAACTCGACCATGTTGAGATGCACCAGTGCAATTACAACTGGAAAACCTTCATCGAGGTTTACCTCGAGGACTACCATGTTGAACCATTCCACCCGGGCCTTGGCAACTTCGTGACTTGCGACGACCTCAGCTGGCAATTCAAAAAAGAGTTCTCAGTTCAAACGGTGGGCGTCGCCAATCGTTTGGGCAAGGCCGGCAGCCCTGTCTACGAACGCTGGCAACAACAACTCATGCAATACCGTCAAGGCGCCGTTCCCGAATATGGCGCTATTTGGCTCACCTACTACCCCCACATCATGGTGGAGTGGTATCCGCATGTGCTCACGGTGTCCACACTGCATCCCATCAGCCCCGAGAAAACGCTGAACATGGTGGAGTTTTATTACCCCGAAGAAATCGTGGCCTTCGAGCGCGATTTTGTAGAAGCCCAAAAAGCGGCCTACATGGAAACATGTTTAGAAGACGATGAAATTGCAGAGCGCATGGATGCGGGCCGCAAAGCCCTGATGCAACGGGGCGACAACGAAGTGGGCCCCTACCAAAGCCCCATGGAAGACGGCATGCAACATTTTCACGAGTGGTATCGCAACAAGATGAGCACATCGATGAACGAAGCTTCAAGCGACTAAGTTGCATGCAAGCACTTTGGATGGTTTTAGCCTCGCTGATTTTTGCAGTCATGAGTGTGTGTGTGAAATTTGCAGCAGTGCACTTCAGCACCTTTGAATTGGTTTTCTATCGCGGCGCCATTGGCACCTTGCTCATGGCCTATGTCTGTCAGCGCAAAGGCATTTCACTTCAGACAAGAGTGCCCAGAATGCACACTTGGCGCGCGTTCACGGGGGTGGTGTCTTTGGCTGCATGGTTTTATGCCATTGCTTATCTGCCCTTGGCCACGGCCATGACCTTGAACTACATGAGTGGCATTTGGGTGGCTGCTTTTTTGGTGGGCGCCACGCTTTGGAAAGGCCATCTTCTGGATGTGAAACGCCAGCTGCCTGTGGTGCTCAGTGTGGTGATCAGCTTTTTGGGTGTGGTCATGATTCTCAGGCCCACCATCGAACAAAACCAAGTGATTGCAGGATTGGTAGGCTTAGCCTCCGGCATGATTGCCGCCATGGCCTACATTCAAGTCGCTGAACTTGGCAGAGAAGGCGAGCCTGTTGAGCGCACAGTCTTTTATTTTTCCTTGGCAGCCGCCGCATCTGGCGCACTTGTGATGCTGTTCACAGGCGTCAGCGAATGGGTCTGGACAGAAGCTTGGCTGTTATTGCCCATTGGCATCTTGGCCGCATTGGGCCAATGGTGCATGACCCGCGCCTACAACGATGGGGCCACCATGGTGGCCGCTAACTTGCAATACTCTGGCATTGTATTTTCAGCCTTGTTTGGCTTGTTTTTATTTGGCGATCAAATACCATGGATCGGTTGGGGTGGTATTGTGATCATTGTTTTAAGTGGCATTGCAGCCACCGCCTTAAGCGGCCGAAACAAGGCAAGCACACCCTCTTAATTGCAAACTGACAAAGACCAAAGGAATCGACATGTACACCACACTCATTTCTGTTCAACAACTCAAAGACTTGAAGACTTCTGGCAAAGCTTGCATGGTGTTTGATTGCACAGGCGACCTCATGAAACCCGAAATGGCGGACACCCTGTTTGCCACGGTTCGCATTCAGGGTGCACACCAAGCTCATTTAGATCGCAATCTCAGCACGCACGGTTCATCGGCTGTCAATGGCGGCAGACATCCCCTGCCCTCGCGTGAAGAAGTGGCCACATGGTTAGGCAGCTTAGGCTTTGAAAACCAAATGCAGGCCGTGGTTTACGACCGCAACGGCGCCAATTATTGCGGCCGCATGTGGTGGATGCTGAAGTGGTTGGGCCACGATGCTGTGGCTGTTTTAGATGGCGGACTTCAGGCTTGGGAAGCATCAGGAGGGGCCGTTGAGAAAGGCGCTCCTGCAGCGCTCAAGCCTATCGCTAGCAACTTTGAATTGAAATCGGCTTTACGCGAATGGGTCCGTACTGATCAATTAGCGCCTCAAGTAGGGCATCCCAATTTAACCCTGATCGATGCCCGCGCTGCTGCACGCTATCGCGGCGAGGTGGAGCCCCTCGATCCTGTGGCTGGCCACATACCAGGCGCATTAAACAGACCTTTTGCCGAAAACCTTGGCGCAGATGGCTTCTTCAAATCGCCAGAAGTATTGAGAGCTGAATTTGAAAAGCTTTTAGCAGGCAGAGACCCTGCCACTGTGGTTCACCACTGCGGCAGTGGAGTCAGTACAGTGCCCAATATTTTGGCCATGGAGTTGGCCGGTCTGGGTATGACCCGTTTGTACCCTGGCAGCTGGAGCGAATGGTGCAACACACCCGGACTGCCCTGCGCAAAGGGCTAAGTGTGCTGTCTCAATGCGCGGTGAAAGAATGTGCCAACACACTGACCGCGCTCACCAACGCAATGCCACTCATCAGCCAAACAATTTGTGCTGCCGTCTCACGTGAACTTAAACGTTTTTGCAATTGCGGAATTAAATCGGCCAGTGCCACATAAATAAAACTGCTGCTGGCAATGGCCAGCATGTAGGGCAAAACGCCATGCAGTTGGTCTAGTAACGCATAGCCAGCCAATCCCCCAAAAGCCGTAATGGCACCCGCCAGTGAGACTTTCAAGACGGCTGTTTGCCGGCTTTGGGAGCCCTGGCGCAGCACCACCAAATCGCCCATGTGATGAGGCACTTCGTGGGCCAAAACAGCCAAAGCCGCTACCACGCCTAACTTCAAATCGACCATGAAGGCAGAGGCAATCAGGACACCATCTCCAAAACAGTGAACGCTGTCGCCAGCTAAGATGGCCCAGCCACCAGCCTGCGGCTTTGCGCGTGCATCTGAATCGTGTGGTGTATCGGTAGCATGTGAATGGGCGTGATCATGGGCGTGAGCCTCATGATGATCATGGTCATGGTGAACATCGCCGTGGTGATGCTCGTGGCCGTGGTGCCAGAGTTCTGCCTTATCGAGCAAGAAGAAAAACAACAAACCGAACAACAAGGTCATGAACAAGTTGTGGGGTTCTACACCTGCTTCGAAGGCTTCAGGCAAGAGGTGCAAAAAAGCTGTGGCCAGCAATGCACCTGCAGCCAAGCTCAGCATGTGTTGGGTATAGCGACTCACAATGCCAAAGCTAAGCCAGGCTGCCAACCAAACACTTCCAATACCAGCGGCCAGGGTGCCTACCAAAATAGCCAATAAGGTCATTCAATTTCCAAATGAAGCCCAGACAGATGCTGCGCAAAGGCTGAATTATGCCTGCCTGCTTGCTTGAAGCCGTTGGATCAAGCTGCCTCTTGAATCACAACGTCGACAGGCACACCCCATAACTCGGCCTGTGCATGCAGGTTTTGGATGTCTTGTTGTGCCCAATGGCCTCGGATGTAGCCCAAAGCCACCACCCTACCGGCCTCATAACCCCAACCAGCCGAGGTGACCTCACCCACAAATTGACCTGCCACACTCAATGGCTCACCACCCCACAAATAATGGTGCGCATCTTTCACAACAACTTTGACAAGCTTTTTCTCAGGTTTAAATGCTGCTTGTGCTTTTTTGAGAAGCAAGGCTTTCTTGCCTTTAAAGTCAATTGTCTTATCGAGTTTCACACCCGCCCACAAACCCGCTTCAAAAGGTGTTTCATCGGGCCCTATTTCCGCGCCCCATGCTCGCCTTTGACGCTCGATGCGCAGTGCATCCAAAGCGTAGTAACCGGCATCACGCAAGCCTAGGTCTGCGCCCGCACTTTGCAAAGCCAAGTACACATGACGTGTCATTTCAACAGGCACATACAACTCGTAGCCTGGGCCGCCCACGTAGCTCATGCGGGCTGCACGCACTTTGGCGTGGCCCACATCTATTTCACGCGTGTGTGCAAACGGCAAAGCTTGCGGTGACAAGTCTTCATGGCAAACTCTTGACATCAAAGCCAGAGAATTGGGGCCCATCAATGACAAGACGCAAAACTGCGCAGAAACATCATCGATGTAGACCCGCATTTCGGGCGTGACATGGCGCTGCAGCCAATCTAAATCGCGGGTTGTTTGACCTGATCCTGTCACGACCATGAACCGATCAGCACTGAGTCGAATGACTGTGAGGTCACTTTCAAAGCCGCCTCTGTCGTTGAGCAGCGGGGTGTAAACCATTTTGCCAATGGCCACATTCATTTCGTTGGCGCACATGCTTTGCAAAAACGCCAATGCATCTGGACCTCTGACCGAGATTTTTGAAAACGAACTTTGATCGTACAAAGCCACAGCCTCACGGGTGGCTTTTTGTTCAGCTTGCACCCAAGGCAACCAATCTGGGGTGTCCAAGGTATCTCGAGCAGGCGGCGCACCCGCAGGTCGGAAGTAGTTCGCGCGCTCCCAGCCATTTTTACTGCCAAACTCTGCGCCCTTCGCTGCCAAAACGTCATACAAAGGCGAGCAACGCAAAGGCCGAACCGTTTGCAACTCTTGCCTAGGCCAACGCATGGCGTAGTGCAGACCCAGTGTTTCGGCGGTGCGTTCAGAGAGTGCCTTTCGATTGCCGGTAAACGCGCCAAACCTGCGTACATCGACATCCCACAAATCAACGCTGGGTTCACCGCCCACAATCCACTCCGCCATCAAGCGCCCTGCACCACCAGAGTTGGCAATGCCTGCTGAATTGAAACCAGCACACACAAAATAGTTTCGAACTTCAGGCGCCTCACCCAAAATGAAATTGCCATCGGGCGTGAAACTCTCGGGTCCATTGAGCAACATTTTGACTTTGGCTGTTTCCAAACACGGCGTGCGGTGAATGGCGTTTTGCATCAAAATTTCAAACTGGTCCCAATCCTCTCCTAGCAACTCAAATTGAAAAGTAGAAGGAATAGGGTGCACATTCCAAGGTTTGGCCACAGGCTCAAAGCCGCCCATCACCAAGCCACCCACTTCTTCTTTGTAGTAGATGTAGCCATCGGGGTCTCGCACCACGGGCCACATGGGGTGAATGCCCTCTATCTTGTCGGTCACAATGTAGAAATGCTCGGCAGAATAAAGCGGCACATTGACACCGGCCAACTGCCCAAATTGACGCGCCCATTGGCCCGCACAGTTCACCAAAATATCGCACTGAATATCGCCTTGCTTGGTTTTCACACCCTGCACGCGACCTTCATTCAATTCAACACCTGTGACTTCAATGTCTTCAAAAATTTTGATGCCACGCAGCCTTGCACCTTTGGCCAAGGACATGCACAAATCAGCAGGGTTGGCCTTGCCGTCTCCAGGAATCCAAATGCCGCCTGCTAAATCATCGGTTCTAAGCAAGGGTGCGCGCTCACCCACTTCTTGTGGCGTGATTTCATGAACCTCCACACCAAAGCTTCTGGCCAATGCAATTTGTTTTCGCAAAACTTTCATGCGCTCTGGCGTGCGCGCTACATTCACGCTGCCGCATTGTTTCCAACCTGTGGCCAAGCCCGTTTCGGCTTCTAGCGTTGAATAAAGTTCAATGCCGTACTTGCTCATGCGCGTCATGTTTCGATTGGGACGCATTTGACCCACCAAGCCAGCCGCATGCCAGGTGGTGCCACTGGTTAACTTGCCCTGCTCTAGCAAGACCACATCGGTCTGACCCAATTTGGCCAAGTGATAAGCCACAGAACAGCCCGCAATGCCGCCGCCTACGATGACAATTTTGGCCTGAGTTGGAAAGCTTTGTGTTGCCATGAATGAGATCTCCTAATGCACGTCCTAAAGCACTAACCCAAACGAAGTGCGGCAACACCAGAAAGAATGGCAACAGTGCCTGCAATTCTTTGCCGAGTCCAAACTTCTTTCAAGAACCAAGCGCCAATGAGCGCTGCAAAAAAAACCGATGTTTCGCGCAGCGCGGCTACCATGGCCACAGGCGCGACGGTCATGGCCCACAGTGCAATGGCATAAGACCCAATGGAGGCAAATGCGCCACCAGCTGCTACAGGCCAACGCTTGCGCACATAAGGCCATACCTGCCCTTTGCGTTGCATGAAAACCAAAATGGCAAACGGCCATCCATCCAATACAAACAACATGCTGATGTATTGCACCACATGGCCGGAGCTGCGTGCGCCTTTGGCATCGATCACGGTGTATACGGCAATGAGCACCGCATTGCAAAGAGCAAACAAAATGGCTTTCCGATGTGTCCACCATTCGCGTGTAACGCCTAACAATAAAACACCGCCACTGATACAAGCCACTCCCAGCCAAGCCAAAGGCGTCAAATCTTCACCGATAAATACAAAGGATGTCATTGCCACCAACATAGGTGCAGTACCCCGCATCAAAGGATAGGTGAGTCCCAGTTCACCATGACGATAGGCTCCGGCTAACGCAAAGTAATAACCGACATGAACCACCAAGGAGCCCAAGATATAAGGCCAAGATTCTGCAGGCGGTGGGCCGACGTACAAACAGACAGGCAGGGCCAACAGCGAGCACAGGACATGAATGAGTGCGGTGTCCAGTGTTTTGTCCGAGCTAGACTTGACAAGGGCGTTCCAACTGGCGTGAAGCAGCGCCCCAAAAAGCACCAAACACAAAACAGGCCAAGTCATGGCCATCTTAAACTTTCAACGCGCAACGTCTTGCAATTTGCATGTAATGAGAGAGTCCTGGCGTATTGAGGGCAGGCTGCTTGGCCAGATCGTCCCAAAGGCGCACTTGCACTGCATCTTTTGCGCCAGGCTCTGCAATGAAAGCTGCAGCTTCTTGTTTAGAAAAAATACCACCTTGAAGTTTCAAGCTGCGCTTGGAATCTTCAGACAAACTGTCGTGGTATTCAGGCCGTGTTGCGCACAGATAGCGCTCGGCATCGACGTGCCTT
>OCVQ010001464.1_pt1 | contig 17871 bp, 15 predicted proteins | sample 1539061 | NCBI WGS metagenome assembly OCVQ01 (sample SAMEA3355526, study PRJEB22509) | marine metagenome | biome: marine; feature: river plume; material: water | place: USA | collected 2010-08-08 | depth 0.5 m | reverse complement strand
AGTCACTAAAATGTGAAGCGTTTTTTGAAGGCGCTCAAGCCGCCGGAGTTTTGCGGTTGCGCAGCACATGTTCCATATCTGGATGATAGAGCGCAGAATCCACAAAATCTTGCTGTTCCTTCAGCGCAGGCCCCACCAAGATCAAGGCCGTTCGGGTGATTTTCGCATCCCGCACTTTCTTGCGAATATCGCTCAGAGTGCCGCGGATGATGATCTGATCGGGCCAACTGGCCCGGTAAGCGACCACGACCGGGCAATCGGCCCCGTAATGCGGGATTAAAACCCGTTCAATCTCACGCATATTGCGAATCGCGAGGTGAATGGCGAGCGTTGCGCCAGAGATGGCAAAATTCTCAAGGGTCTCCCCAGCGGGCATGGAGGTCGACTTCATCGACATGCGCGTCAAAACAATCGACTGGGCAATCTCAGGAATCGTCAACTCTTGCCCCAGGGCGGCCGCAACGGCGGTATAGGCGGGCACGCCGGGAATAATTTCATAGTCAATGCCATCGGCGCGCAGGCGGCGAATTTGCTCCGCAATCGCGCCATAGAGCGACGGATCCCCAGAATGCACCCGCGCCACATCCTGCCCTTTGGCATGGGCGGCCAGAATTTCCGCATGGGTCTCATCTAATGTCATGGGCGCCGTATCCAGAACGCGCGCATCTTTGGGCGCGCAGGCCACAACCTCCTCGGGCACCAAAGACCCGGCATAAAGGCATACGGGACATGCACCAATGATCCGCGCAGCTTTCAGGGTCAAAAGTTCAGGATCCCCGGGCCCCGCTCCGATGAAAAACACTGTCATCTGCCGTTTCCTTCTTTCATGGGGGCCAAATCCCCATCAATCTTGCGCGCATAGCCGCGCGGGGTAAACATACGAGGCCCTTCGCCCAACTGCGCCAGGCGCGAATTTGACGAGCCAATCAGCACCACTGTCAGCATATCCACCTCATCCACCTGCAAATCCTCTAGGCGGCGATAGCGAATATGTTCCTCAGGCCGCCCCAATGAGCTGGCCAGCATCACCGGCGTATCAGCCGGGCGATGTTGCAACAAAATATCGCGCGCCTCTGACAAAAGCGTGCGTCGGGTTTTGGAGACGGGATTATAGAAGGCGATGACAAAATCCCCCTCAGCCGCCGCTTGCAACCGCCGCAGAATATCGGCGCGCGGTGTGAGCAGATCTGACAATGATATCGTACAAAAATCATGGCCCAATGGCGCCCCAGCGCGTGCCGCCGCCCCTTGCAGGGCAGAAACCCCCGGCGAGCAAACAACATCCACGCGGCGGGCCGCATCGCTCACGCCCATTTGATCGGCTGGACGGTCCAGCAATTCAAAAACCAAGGCGCCCATGGCATAAATGCCCGCATCCCCAGAACAGACCAAGGCGACGTTCTTGCCAAGCCCCGCCTGTTCCAGCGCATAGCGACAGCGTGCCTCTTCACCGCCCAAGGGGAAATCGGACCGCTCTTTGCCCGCGGCCAGCGGGCCCAACAGATCGATATAAAGCCCATAGCCGACCAGCTCCTGCGCATCGGCAATCAAGCGCGACACCTCCGGCGTGCGCCAAGCCGCCTGGCCTGGCCCAATCCCAACCACCGACAGACGACCACGGGCAGCGCCGCGTAAATCTGACAGGGGCCTATCCGCCAAACCAAGCGCCACCGTCGCATGCGCGGTCTTACGCTTTTGCACCCACAGCTTGCCCTCAGAGCCGAGCTGCGCCAAGGCCGCCCCTTCTGACACGCCGTGACAGCCGACCTCGGCGAACACCACGTCAGAGGGCGCGGCCAAACGGGGGGCTTCCGCCTCCAGCGCCTCTGCGGAAAAAAGCCGCAAAGGCGCGTTCAACTGCCGGGCAAGCTCCAAGATCGCGGGCTCATCTGCTTTGAGCGAAATCGTATTGATAGAGTGCACCGCCGCATCACAAACTCCCGCCTCATTGAGGGCCGTACGCACCAAATCGGCCAATTCCTGTGGCGGGCAATTGCGTGCGCAGCCCACCCCGATGGTCACGCGCTTCGGCGCAAATTGCAGGTGATGGGGCCCCAAATCACTTTGCGGCGTCATATCACAGCTCAACTTCACCGCATCGCCCGCCGGCATATCGGCCAGCCACGTCGCTTGAGCAGCCTCTGCCCCCAAGAGCGCCGCACCGCCGCCGGATAACAGCGCTGCCATTGCGCCCTTGGCATCTTGCGGATTGGCCAAAGCCCAACCCTCGGGGGGTTCATCCAAAGACACACCCAGCGACACATCCCCCGCCGTTGTCACAGCAGCCGTGCTGTCCAGAGCCTCGGCAATCTTGCGCGCCAGACGGTTGGCCCCGCGATGCCCCCCCAAAAGCGGCACGACGACCGATCCATCATCGGCCACGGAAACCACCGGTGGCTCTTGGGTTTTATCGCTCAGCAGCGGGGCCACGGCGCGGATCAAAATCCCACTGGCACAAACTCCGACAATCGGAGTCCCTGCTGCGAAAAGATCACGCGCATGATCCAAAGCATTGTCAAAAAAAGCATCCGCCTGCCCCACGCGACCTCTACGGCCGTGCAGCGGCGCATCCAGCGCCTGCGCAATCGACTGAGCCACGGCAAGACCAGAGGCATTCAGCGCCAAAACAACAGGGGTTAGAGCCATGGATCGGCGCCTTTCGTTAAGATAATCATTGAAAAATAGGGAGCTTTTTCAGGAGCCTGAGCCAAAGGGCAAACCAATTCGTCCGGCAGGCTGGCCCGCTCGATATAGGCGGCTTTTTCGGTCAGGTTCAACTCCGCAATCACCGCGCGAATTTTGGGCAAATGCCGCCCCACCTTCATAATCACGACACTTTCTGCCCCCTCGATGCGGGCGCGCAATTCTGCCGCTGGCAAGGGTCCGGGCAGAACTGTCAAGCGCTCGTTGCGCGCCGCCAAAGGCATCCCCGCCCTTGCAGCGCAGGCCGTGATCGAGGTCACGCCGGGCACAACCTCCACCTGATAGTCGGCCGCAAGCCGCGCGTAGAGATACATAAAGCTGCCATAAAAGAACGGGTCTCCTTCGCAGAGGCAAATCACATCATCGCCCCGATCCAAAGCCGCCGCGATGCTCTTTGCGCCGATGTCATAGGCCGCCTGCGCCGGGGCGCGCTCAACCGTCATCGGCACATCCATCACAATTTCTTCCGCCTGAGGAGAAATGAGGTCTGCGGCAATGGCCCGCGCAAAACTCTTCCCACCGGCCAAACTCGGATAAGCGATCACCTTTGCGCCGGAGATGAGGCGGCTTGATTTCACAGTGATCAATCCCGGGTCGCCAGGGCCAAGCCCGACGCCATACAAAATTCCACTCATCGCTTAATCAAGCTCCATTGGGTCACAGGCATGAAGGGACGCCAACCACGATAGGGCCCGACCGGTTCGGCGCGATTCACCGAAAGGCGCACCAGCTCCCCGCCATGTTTGGCGTGGAGCGCCATCAAGACGGTTTCGCTCTCTAAGGTGACCGCATTGGCCACAAAACGCCCCAGGGGCTTGAGCGCTTGCCAGGCCGTTTCAAACACCGCGTCGCTCAAACCGCCACCGATGAATATCGCATCCGGTGCTGCCAGCCCCTCAAGCGCATCCGGGGCCGTCCCCTCGATCACTTGCAGCTTGGGCGTGCCAAGGGCCAACGCATTTTGACCGGCCATCGCGCGGCGGTCCGCCCGCGGCTCAATGCCGATGGCCTGCGCGTAGCGGGCGGCGCGCATCCACTCCACGGCCACCGAACCACAGCCCGTGCCAATATCCCACAGTAACGCACCGCGCATTGGCATCAGCTTGGCAATGGTGACCGCCCGCACCTCTCGTTTGGTCATGGTACCATCATGTTCAAAGAGCTCATCCGGCAGGCCCGGCACGCGCGGCAAAAGTGCCGCATCGGGCGCCGCCACACAGTCAACCGCAAGGGTGTTAAAAGGCGGCACCTCATGGGACCAACTCTCTGCCAGACCGTCAAAGCGTTGTTCTCTGTCGCCCCCCATGGCGGCCAGAACCGTCATCTTTGAGCTGCCAAAGCCGCGCTGCGTCAAAAATTGAGCGATTTGACCGGGGGTTTGTGCGCCCGTGGTCAAGATCAACAAACGTTGATCCGGTTGGATGAACGCAATCATCTGCTCAACCGGCCGGCCATGCACCGTTAGCGTTTCCACATCGGCCATCGACCAGCCCATCCGCGCAGAGGCCAGCTGAAAGGCACTGAGCTGCGGATGATAGGTGATTTCGCTCGGATCGATTTCACGGCCAATGCGCGCCCCAACAGAAAACCAAAGAGGATCGCCCGTGGCCAAAACCACCACGCGCTTGCCGCGCAACCCCTGCAATGTCGAGATCAACGCATCAAATGGGCTGGGCCAGCTCAAGCGCTCCGCAGAGGTGATACCAGCCAACTGATGATGGCGATCACCTCCGATAATGACCTCAGCCGATTGCACCACAGCGCGGGCCGCTGGCAGCAAACCCTCCAGCCCATCCTCACCGATACCTACAATGTGCAGCCAAGCGCTCATGCGACCAACTCCGGCAGGCCCGCAGACAATGCGTTGACCGCCGCAGAGGCAATCGCAGATCCACCCCGCCGGCCACGTAGAGCCACAAAGTCACAGCCGCGCGGGTTTGCCGCCAGTTCTGCTTTGGATTCCGCCGCACCCACAAAACCAACAGGAAACCCAAGAATTACGGCTGGTTTTGGCGCGCCGTGATCGAGAAGTTCAAGCAGATGAAACAGAGCTGTAGGCGCATTTCCAATCGCCACAACAGCGCCTTCGAGATGCGCAGCCCAAAGCTCAACCGCCGCAGCAGAGCGCGTGTTGCCGATCGTTTGGGCCAAAGCGGGCACGGAGGGATCGTTCAATGTGACAATCACAGGGTTTTCAGCCGGTAAATAGCGCCGGATGATCCCTGCCCCCACCATTTCACAATCACAAAGGATCGGTGCGCCCGCCGCCAAAGCCGCCGCACCTTTGCGGAAGGCCTGCTCAGAGAAGGCCAAACGATCTGCAATCTCAACCATGCCGCAGGCGTGAATGACCCGGGTCGCCAATTTGTCTAGTCCGTGAGGGAAGCGTGTCAAATCCGCCTCCCGCGCGACCGTGGCAAAGCTTTCAGCGTAGATGGCCTTTGGGTCTTTCTCATAAGGACGCATGCGCGGGGCTTTCGATTGGTTCCAATGGGCGGGCCATTGAGTTCGTTTATGTCTTGGGTGACTTGCGCGCGCTTTCCGGCCCATGCGGATGATCCGCATGCGGATATTCCGCGTGTACATGGTCGTGGCTATGGGCATGTCCATGCGTATGACCGTGACTGTGATCATGGCTGTGGTCATGGTCATGGCTGTGGTCATGATGATCGTGCCCTTTGGCCTGTTTTTCCAATCGGCACAGCCCGGTGCAAAAGCTGTCACAGAGGGTGCAATCCTCAACATTCGAGCCGGGCGCTGAGGCGCCCTGACCTTCCACGTGGTGATGATGCGATTCCTGAACCGCACCCACCTCAGCTTCAAATCCCAAGACCTGCGTGCGATATTTGCACATGGCGCAATTGGGCGGTGGAATTTCTCCGACCTGCTCGGTGATCCTCTCCGCAAAGGTCGCTAGCACTTGCTCATGGTCGTTCAAATACCCAGCTTTCACAAATTGGATATTAGCATTTTCCGCCGCAACCTGATCGGTAAAGCCGTAAATTCGGTCAATCAAAATGCCCGAAAAGAGAAAATAAGGGAACACAACAATCCGCTTATACCCAAGTTTGCTTGCATGCTGCAGGCAGGGTTCAACAAGGGGGAAGGTCACGCCCGAATAGCCCACTTCACACCAGCCAAAGCCAAGCCCTTCGTGCAACATACGCGCAATTTTCGCCACATTGCCATTGGCATCGGGATCCGATGCCCCGCGCCCAATCACTACAAGGCAAGTCTCATGCATCGGGACCTCGCCATGGGCCGCATTGGCCGCCGCAATCGCCTCTTGCACACGGCCACCCGCCGCGGCGATCATCTTGGGATCTACGCCCAACTCCCGGCCATAGCTGACCTCAATCCCATGTTTGGCCGCATAGGTGTTCAGCACGGTCGGGATGTCATTTTTGGAGTGCATGGCAGCAAAGAGCATACCCGGCACGGCCAAAATCTTGTCACATCCCTGCGCGCGCAGCCGATCCAACCCGTCGCGGATGACAGGGTTGGCAAATTCCAAATAGCCATATTCAACGGCCCATTCAGGCGGCAGATAGGCGGGCAGTTTTTCCGCCAGCACGCTAAATTGATCAACGGCCGCTTGGCTGCGCGAGCCGTGGCCACAAATCATGACACCGATTTTACTCATTTCACGCCTCCTGTGGTTCGGGCTCTTCGCCCTCACTGTCCTGCTCTTCGGACCCTTTCAGGGCAGCAACAGCCCCAGCCGCAAGCGCTGCTGCGAGGGCGGCGGCAATGACCCAATGGTCATGGCCTCCTGCCATGGCCTCCACATGCCCGAAATGCGCCCAAGCCGGCGCGGGCAGAAGACAGGCTAAAAATAACAGACACCGGGTCATATCTTGGTCCTTTAATCTTATAGGTCAAAGGCCCCGCCGCACATCCGTTATGCGGTCTCATCCGACGATCACGGTCTGCATCCCCAGTTTGGGTCAACGCAGCGCCATGCTCCTCTCCGGTCCTTCGACGTCGTCTGAACCTCTGCTAAGCCATTGCAGCGCCGGGGGCAAATGGATTCCCGACCGCCCGGCACCCGCAAGCGACGTTTCGCGGGTCCATGGCCCCCAAGCCACGCGCCGAAGCAACCGATACTTAGAACCACTCCGACTGATGGTCACGTCTAAGCCGGCAAGACCCATTCGCAGTGATTTAACTTGACGGATGTTGCCCAAAAACGATAGTGAAGAGCGAATTTTTTATTTTATTACTAAAAATCAGATAAGTGATTAACTATGAGCACCACTCTGTCGCGTACAGAACGCAAGATCAAATTTAAGAGTTTGGCGTTCGCCGCATTGCAAAAATCAACCGGCAACGAAACCATTTGCGTGCAGGTTGGAGCCCATGACGGGAAACGCTGGGATCCTGTTTTTGGTCACATTACGCAAAACGGTTGGAATGCGCTGGTGATCGAGCCTCATCCGATTTTTTCGAAAGATTGAGCGAGAATTACGCAAACCATCCAAATGTAACTCCGGTCAATCTGGCCGTTTCGGACGTTGAAAACGATTTCATGCTCTTTCACGTCGCCCAAGATGCGGCAGGCAAATACCCCAAATGGCTCCAAGGATGTGCCTCTGTTCATGTGAGCCGCATGAATGACTCTATTGAAACCGCTTGCCGATTGTCAGGGGCACGGCGTGAAGTTGGCGATTTGGTTGCCACAACGATCCATGCAAAAAGGCTCGATCGCATTCTGTCAGAGAATAATTACAATCGCATCGATATCCTCGTCATCGATGTTGAGGGACATGAACTCGCTGTATTAAACTCGCTGTCCGACCCTGAAACTTTTCCCAAATTGGCCATAATTGAATGCAATGGGCGCGACCTTGCCCGCCAGGCTGAATATGTCGATGCAGTATCGTCGATGGGCCTGCGCATATGGCGGGTGGGAGACGATCTTTGGTGCCTCTCTGACGCGCTCATCAAAGATCAAGACCAACAACTTTCCGACTTGATAAAAGAAATTCACCCGGAGCCACGCAATATCCAAAGTCAGACCGCAGACTCTGATTCAAAAAATCAGACGATTAAAGTCGGATTAACCCCCATTCCCAAAAAGCTTGGGCATATTTGGATTGGGGATAGGCAGCCGCCACTTGAATGGATGAAAACTTGGAAGCAAAAACATCCAGACTGGGACTATCAGCTGTTTGACAACAGCTATCTCTCAAGCCGGCGCTGGCGTTGCGAAGCTCAAATTGCCGAATATATGAAACGTAAGAAAAAAACTATGCAGGTGTATCAGACCTAATGCGTTATGAAATATTGTTGGAGCAAGGCGGCTTTTTGCCCGAAGCGGATTCAATATGCCTTAGAAACGTGGATGAATTGTTTGTCCTGCCCTCGCTTTACACTGCCTACGAGCACGAAACTAAAAGACCGGGCTTCGTGAGCCTTTTCTATGCATCCTCGCCCGGGCATTGTTTTTTGGCACAAATCCTCGACGAACTGTCTCAATTGCAACCTGAAAGCTTGTTGACACCGTTCATGAGTGTGGGGAACCGGGCTCTCAGGGATTTCATAAAAAAATGGGACCCCGAAATCTCTATTTTTCCGTCCTATTTTTTCAATCCTAGACATCACAGAGGGGAAACATACAATGGCGACGGCCCCGTATACGCAGAGCAACTTTGGGGAACGACCAAGGGCCTTTATAAGAACTTGCCCGATGATCAAAGAGCCGCAGCTCTAGCCATTACGGAGAATCTAACGGAAATTTGGCAGGGTTTGCCGGTCAATACCTGAGCATCCGCCATGGAATGCTCCTCTATCAAACTGTCAACCGCGGTTTTGCCATTTCCAGCGCCGCGGCTCTGAGGTAGACGCGCAGGATGCAGCGCAGGTGGGGAGCGGGTGATGGGACAACTGGTAGACGGTGTTTGGCATGATATTTGGTATGACACCACAAAATCGGGAGGCGCCTTTGAGCGCTCAACTGCAAAATTTCGCAACTGGATTACATCCGATGGCAGCACAGAATTTCAAGCCGAAAGCGGACGCTATCATCTCTATGTGTCCTTGGCCTGCCCCTGGGCGCATCGCACATTAATTTTTAGACAGATTAAAGACTTAACGGCACATATCAGCGTTGACGTGGTGCATCCTGATATGTTGTCTGACGGCTGGACCTTCGCGAGCGACTGGCCGGGTGCAACGGGCGACCGGCTGTTTGGTCTGCCATTTGCCCGTGATATTTATCTGCGTGCAGATCCAAAAATCAGTGGTCGCGTCACGGTTCCGATTCTTTGGGACAAGCACCAGCAGACCATTGTCTCCAATGAGAGCTCCGAAATCATCCGCATGTTCAACTCCGCCTTTGATCGGCTGACAGGCAATACTATGGATTTTTGCCCCCAAGAGCTGCACGAGGCGATGGAGCCAATCAACCAGCGCATTTATGACACGCTCAACAATGGCGTTTACCGCTGCGGATTTGCCACCACCCAAGCGGCCTATGATGCCGCGGTCGGCCCCTTGTTCGACACATTGGATTGGCTAGAGGACCGCTTGTCGCGCAAGCGCTATATCATGGGCGACAGGCTCACCGAGGTCGATTGGCGCTTGTTTCCAACCCTCTTGCGTTTTGACAACGTTTATCACCTGCATTTCAAATGCAACCGCAAGCGCATCATAGATTATCCTAATCTTTGGGCCTATACCCGCGAGCTCTACCAATATGAGGGCATCGCCGAGACGGTGAATATGGATCATATCATCCGCCACTACCACTATAGCCATGATACGATTAACCCCAATCGCATCATCCCAATCAATCCAGACATCGACTGGAACGCGCCCCATGGGCGCGGCGATTAACCAGCAACCAAGCCCTTGCGTTTTTGGTGCAGCCAACGCAACTATTCGCCAAGATCTGTCAATTGCAGGAGAACCCTATGACGTCATGGATTACCATTTGCGACACCTGCAAACGCGAGGGCTGGACACCACAGACCCAGCCCCTCACCGATGGCGAAATATTCGCGGGGTTAATCGAAGACAGAGCCGCAAGCGCAGGGGTAAAAACCCGGCGTGTCTCCTGCATGATGGGCTGCGTGCGGGCCTGCAATGTGGCGGTGCAAGCTCCTGAAAAGCTGTCTTATGTCTTGGGAACATTTGAGCCAAGCCCCGAAAATGCCCAAGCCATTGTAGATTATGCGGCACTGCATCAAGCCTCAGAAACCGGCCAAGTGCCCTACCGCGATTGGCCACAAGCGGTGAAAGGCCATTTCACCACGCGCATGACCCCTTTGCCGGACACGGGCTAATGGCAGGCAATGGGCGAGATCACGGGGGCGGTCTTGACGCGGCAGCAGCAGAATTTGGCGGCGCGCGCGGTGACTGGCTTGATCTATCCACCGGGATCAATCCGGAAAGCTACCCAATAACGAGCCTCGATCTGACGCCAAATGATTGGACGGCGCTGCCTGATAGCGGCGCAGATGCGGCGCTATGTGCCGCCGCCCGGCGATTTTGGCGGGTGCCAGCGCAGGCGGATGTTCTGGCTGTGCCGGGATGCTCTGCTGCCATCGCTCAAATTCCTGCACTTCAAGCTGCAGGCCAAGCCGAGATCGCCCTGCGCAGCTACAACGAACACGCCGCCGCCTTTCGATTTCATGGCTGGGACGTAGACGAACACCCCTCCTCTCCTTTGGCCCGTGTTGTGGTTCATCCCAACAATCCCACAGGCATATTCCAACCTCAGATCACACCTGCGCCCCTGACGGTGATTGACGAGAGCTTTTGCGATATCGATCCGGCGCAAAGCCACATCGCGCAAGCCAAACAGCCTGGTCATATAATATTGAAAAGTTTTGGAAAATTTTGGGGATTGGCTGGATTGCGTTTGGGGTTTGCAATTGGAGATCCAGAGTTGATCGACACTCTGCGACAAAGGCTTGGCCCTTGGCCCGTCTCTGGGATCGCATTGAAAATTGGCGCCGCGGCCCTGGGTGACACCACTTGGGCCGAGCAAACCCGGGCCCGGCTGGCCGCGGATGCAGAACGTCTTGACCGACTCATGCGGCGCCAAAACGCCCGCCCTATGGGCGCCTGCGCGCTGTTTCGTACCTATGAGGTCGCGGATGCCAGGCAACTGCAACACCACTTGGCCCAACACAAGATTTGGACGCGGGTTTTCCCCTATAGCCCAACATGGATCCGACTTGGCCTGCCGCCGCAGGCGCAGTGGGCGCGGTTGGAGGCCGCCCTGTGACCCTGTTTTTGGCCCTTGTTCTGGATGCTCTGCTCGGCGAGCCAAAGTGGCTCTGGTCACGCATGCCGCATCCGGCCGTACTCATGGGCAATCTCATCACCCACGCCACCAGCATGTTCAATCACGCACCCCATCAAAAACCCAAAGGTGTGATCTTATGCATCGGATTGGCTGGGCTAGGCGGGCTTGCCGGGCTTGTTTTGGCGCAACTTGGGCCTCTGGCTGAAATTTTGGTCACTGCAATCCTCGTGGCACAGAGATCCTTAATGCAGCATGTGCAAGACGTGGCCCAATCCCTACGGCTGTCACTTCCCGCCGGGCGCAGGAGCGTGGCCATGATTGTTGGACGTGACACAGCCCAGATGGATGCCCCGCAGGTGGCCCGCGGGGCCATTGAAAGCGCGGCAGAAAATTTTTCCGATGGGATTGCGGCACCCGTTTTTTGGTTCGCACTGGCAGGGCTGCCCGGGGTGATTATCTATAAAATGATCAACACCGCTGACAGTATGATTGGGTATAAGAACGAGACATATCGGGACTTCGGATGGGCCTGCGCCCGGCTGGATGATCTGCTGAATTGGGCGCCCGCCCGGCTGTCCGCCTTTGGAATTTGGCTGATCACCGGCTGTCGCACCTCCTGGGGCACTATCATCTCTGAGGCGAAATTGCACCGCTCCCCAAATGCCGGCTGGCCCGAGGCTGCGATGGCCTATGCGCTTGATATCAGCCTCTCAGGCCCCCGCAGCTATGAGGGGAAATTCGAGAAATTTCCTTGGGTCAACGCCGCTGGCCGCAAAAACATTGGTCCGGTTGAGATTGAAAAATCTATTCAAACTCTCTGGCTGACCTGGGGCGCGATGACGCTTTTGGTGGCGGGCATGACCCTTGCATTTTTGTTGTAAAAAAGGCCTAATTACAACGGGTTTTTGTTGGAGAATTGATATGCACCGCCTCGTCTTGTCCTGTGCCTTAATGTGTTACGCTGGCCTGGCCTCTGCCACTTGCGGCACAGATTGGGCATCGTTTATCAAAGACGTAAAACAAGAGGCTCTGGCGCAGGGCTACCCGCGCCCATTGGTGACGCGCTTTTTTGACGGCGCGGCGCAAGATCCCAAGGTCATCAAAGCAGACCGCCGACAAGGGGTGTTTCAAAAAGACTTCATCAGCTTCTCTCAAGCCTTGATCTCGGAACATCGCTTGGTGCATGCACAGAAAAACGCGGGCAAATACGCCGCGACCTTTGACAGGGTGTCCCGTGATTACGGGATCCCGCCTGGGGTCTTACTGGCCTTTTGGGCATTTGAAACGGATTTTGGGGTCAATCAAGGCAATTTTAACACGCTCAATGCGCTGCTGACCTTGTCGCATGATTGCCGGCGCCCTGAGCTGTTTCGTCCTCAGGTTTTTGCAGCGCTTGAGCTTTACAAACGCGGTGATTTTGATCCGCGAGAGACGCAAGGCGCTTGGGCCGGCGAGATTGGTATGATCCAAATGCTGCCCGAAGATATTTTGGACAGCGGCACGGACGGGGATGGTGATGGCCGCGTTGATCTGCAAAACTCTGCCGAAGATGCGCTTATGAGCGGCGGCCATATGCTGCGCCGATTGGGCTGGCAGGCCGGTGCCCCGTGGTTGCAGGAAATTGATCTGCCCGAGACTCTTGATCTCACCCTCACTGGCCTCGACAAAAGCCAGACAGTCGCGCGCTGGCAGGCGCTTGGGGTGACCGGGCGACATGGCCCCCTCGAGCCCAGCGCGGGCCAAGCCTCTGTTTTATTGCCCGTTGGCCATAAAGGTCCGGCCTTTCTGACCTATCCGAATTTCAACGTCTATTTTGAATGGAACCAGAGCCTGGTCTATGTCACCACAGCCGCCTATTTTGCCACGCTGCTATCGGGCGAACCCCGGTTTTATCCTGGAACGCCGGACACGGGCTTGACCGGGCAAGAAATGCAGGCCCTACAACAAAAACTCATGGCCCGAGGCCATGATGTCGGCAAAATCGATGGTATTTTAGGCTCCAAAACCCGCGCGGCTGTGCAAGCGGAACAAGACAGGCTCAATCTACCCGCCGATGCTTGGCCAACCCCGCAATTGCTCAATCGGCTTTAAAAAACCTCTGCATCACGCCATTTCAACACGACATGAGGGCAGCGCCGGACTGGGCAGGCAGGCGCTGCCCGGTGTTGCCACCGGGCAAAATGTTTTGGCTGGGCGCTGGGTTATGCAGAGGTCTTTTTAACGGCTTCATGCGACACACCGAGGCGCTAAGCCACCAGTTGCTCGGCTTTCTTCAGGTCAACCGAAACCAACTGGCTGACCCCTTGCTCCGCCATCGTCACACCAAACAAACGGTCCATACGCGCCATGGTCACCGCATGGTGGGTGATGATCAAAAACCGCGTGTCCGTCCTGCGGGTCATCTCATCGAGCAGGTCGCAGAACCTTGTGACATTTGCATCATCTAATGGCGCATCCACCTCATCAAGCACACAAATCGGCGCGGGATTGGCCAAGAAGACCGCAAAAATAAGCGCCATCGCCGTCAGAGTTTGCTCACCGCCCGACAAAAGCGAGAGGGTCGAGAGCTTCTTACCCGGTGGTTGACACAAAATTTCCAGCCCAGCATCCAACGGATCATCGCTTTCCACCAAAACCAAATTCGCCTCGCCGCCGCCAAATAAATGCGAAAACAGAGTGCCAAAGTTGCGATTCACCTCATCAAAAGCGGCCAACAAGCGTTCCCGGCCCTCTTTGTTGAGGCTGGCAATCCCACCCCGCAGCGTTTTGATTGCCTCTTCCAAATCTGTTTTCTCTTTGGTGAGCATATCAAATTCCTCGCGCACCTCTTGAGAATCCTCTTCCGCCCGCAGGTTGACCGCGCCCAGCGCCTCTCGTTGCCGGCGCAAACGCGCCACCTCGGCCTCCACCTGTTCAGAGGGCGGCATTTTCAGCGGGTCGACCTCCAATTGTTCCAGCAGGTTTTGCGGCTCTGTTTGCAGCTCCTCACGGATGCGCTCCGCGGCCAAACCCACCGCCTCCAAAGCAGCTTCAGAGCGCGCCTCAGCGCCAGCCCGTTTTTCGCGGCTTTCCGTGGCCACGCGCCCAGCATCACGCTCGGCCTCAGACGCTTGGCGCATGTCCATCTCGGCCCGCGCCAAAGTATCAGCGGCCAATTTCCGGCGCGTTTCCGCTTCCTCTAACGCGGAGATGAGCTCTGCCCGCTGGCTTCTGATGTTATCGGGCTCTGCAAGTGCTGTTGCCAAGTCTGCCTCAGCCTTGCTGTGGCGCTGTTCCAGCTCGACGGCGCGCGTTTTGGCATTTCCCAAACGCTCTTGCCAGCTGCTAATATCTTTGTTCACTGCCGCAATCCGCTTGACCCGTGCTTCGCCATCACTGCGCAGCTCATCATGTGCCGCACGGCGGCTCATCATAGTGACCCTGCTGGCTTCAACGGTCAGGCGAATGTCCTCCACCCGTGCCCGCGCAGCGCCAAGATCTTCCAAGCCTTCCCGGTGGGTTTGTGCGTCACGCAGCTGCACGCGCGCTTCACTCGCCTCTTCCCCATAGCGTGTGACAGCGAGCGCCAGTGCCTCAACACGCCCGCCGGCAAGATTGCGCTCCGCCTCAGCCCGAGACAACGCACGCCCGGCATCGGCCATCATCCGATCTGCGGCCTGGCGCGCCTCGCGGGTCTCTTGATCGGTTTTTGTCAGGGTTTGCAATTGACCAACCAGCGCTTGATGCGCGGTTTCCGCTTGGCTTGCCACCGACTGCGCCTCTTTCAACTGTGATTGCAAAGCCTGAAGGCGATTGCGTTGCTCAAGCGCCAAGGCGGCCGCAGAGGGGGCGTCCTTGGCTTGGGCGCGAAACCCATCCCAACGCCAAAGATCGCCATCTCGGCTGACCAGTCTTTGCCCTGGTAAAAGAGACCCATGCAGCCGCGCACCTTCCTCGGCTGTCACAAGACCAACTTGTGCAATCCTGCGGTTCAACACGCCGGGAACGGTGACGTATTTCCCAAAACTTTCAACGCCCTCCGGCAGGCGGGGCGCGGTGTCATAGTCCTGCAACTGCGCCCAGCCTGAGCGCCCGTCCGCGGTCACGGCCGGGGCTTTGAGATCATCGGCCAAGGCAGCGCCCAAAGCCTTTTCATATCCGCTTTCAACATGCACTTGGTCAAGCAACTGATCGCCTTGACCACGGTTGCGTTCCACCAATTTCGCCAGTGCGGAGACTTCTGCCTGCAACGCATTGACGCCCCCATTTGCCTCGGACCTGGCAGTCCGTGCACTGTTTTCTTGGGTCAGGCAATCCGCCCGTCGCGCCTCCGCCTCAGCCAAAGCCGTTTCGGCCTGGGCGACGGCCTCAACAGCGGCCGCCTCATCAAGATGGGCTTGCGCGTAGGCCGCTGCGGCGTCACTGGCCTGTGTGCTGGCCTCAGCCACCGCCGACTTGGCATTGATCTCTTCGGCTTCAGCCTTGGACAGGCGTTTTTGGGCATCCTCAACGAAGCGATCCGCCGATTGATGGCTGGCGGCGAGACGGGCTACATCTTCGGTAATCTCCGCCAATTGCGATTCACGATCGTGCAAAACAGCCGCCGCCTGTGAGGCCTCCGCGGCCGCTTTTTGCACTTTTTCGCTCTGCCCGGCCCCGGCCTCTTCAAGCTCTGCCAGTTCTTCGCGCAGCCGCGCGATTGTATCGCCGGCATCGGCATTCAGGTTTTGCTCCCGCGCCATATCAGCCGCCAGCTGGGCGATGCGTTGCTCCAAAGTGTGAATGGTTTGCTCAGCCCGCTTCGCTTGATCGCTGAGCGTGTCTTTTTGCACATTCAACCGCTGCAACACGGCATTGGCGATGGCCTCCTCCTCGCGCAGGGGCGGCAAGGCCGCCTCGCAAATTTCACGGGCCTTCACGGATTTCTGAACTGCAGTTTCAGCCTGTGCCGCTGTGAGCGTACCGGCGCGCAGAGCCTCTTCTGCGGCCGCGCGGGCCTCTTCTGCCTCTTGCCACCGGCGATACAGTAAGAGCCCTTCGGCCAAACGCAGACTGGCCCCCAACTCTCGATAGCGGGCGGCTTGTTTCGCCTGCCGCGCCAATTGGGACAATTGATTGGCCAATTGTTCGATCACGTCATCCACGCGTGACAGGTTCGTTTCAGCGCCGCGTAATTTCAGCTCCGCCTCATGCCGCCGCGCATAGAGACCCGAAATTCCGGCCGCCTCTTCCAAAATTCGACGCCGGGCCTTGGGTTTGGCATTGATCAGTTCACTGATCTGCCCCTGCCGAACAAGAGCAGGAGAATGCGCACCCGTGCTGGCATCGGCAAAAAGCATCTGAACATCCCGCGCCCGCACGTCTTTGCTATTGGCCTTATAGGCAGAGCCAATATCGCGGGTGATGCGGCGGACCACATCCAAAAGATCACTTTCATTAAAGCTCGCCGGAGCCAGCCGTTTGCTGTTGTCGATTTGCAAACTGACTTCTGCAAAATTACGGGCCGGACGTGTGGCGGTTCCTGCGAAGATGACATCCTCCATCCCGCCACCCCGCATGGCCGTCGGGCGGTTCTCGCCCATGACCCAGCGCAGCGCCTCTAGCAAATTCGATTTGCCGCAGCCATTGGGGCCGACCACTCCGGTCAAGCCATCTGCAATAATCAAATCTGTGGGGTCCACAAAGCTTTTGAACCCGTTCAATCGTAATTTCGAAAACCGCACCGAAACATGCCCTCGTGATTCTTCTGGCTTGAGTGTGCCGAAGCGATAGGGGCGGAGTCAACGCCGCCGACCCTTATCCTGTGGGTTCGAAGGAGTTATCCACAACATATTGACGTTTCACGGCGCAAATTCAGGTCACACTGTCGCTCGGGAGCGATTGTTATTTCACGGGTGGTTGACGCTTTTACTCGCCAGCTTCACTGTCTTTATTGGCAGTGCGATAGCCGTTGAGCCAATCGAACATCGCGGAAATGTCAAATTGGTCCACTAACTTTTGAAGATCCACCTTTTCGGGCTCTGCGGCCGGCTCAGGTACCGACGCCGGCTCAGGCTGGGATTGCAAGCAGCCGGTCAAAGCGGTTGCCAAAACGACAAAAATCATCACTTTTTTCATCTCAAACTCCAAAACTATTTACGCACTGCGCCCTGTATCGCCGGCCTTCCTGCCCCAAGTCAAGCGCCACCGCGCCCGGTACATCCTTTGGTCGCGTGGGTATAGCTTTGCTCCTCACTCTTGCCCGACCAAACATTCCACAGCGACGCAGCTTGCGTTACCGCAGCAATTGGGTCAGCCTTTTGGTCAAGGCGATAAGACAGATGTCTGCGCGCAAGAACAGGAGAGAGCTGTGTTCGATTTGGAATTAAGCGGGAAAGTGGCCCTCGTAACCGGCGGCAGTGATGGCTTGGGCCGCGCTGCGGCGCACCGGCTGGCGGCGGAAGGGGCTTTGGTTGTCATTTGCGGCCGGCGGGCCGCACATGCGCAACAGGCCGCAAAGGACATGACAGCCGCGGTGCAAGCCTCGAACAACAACGGTGGCCAGGTTGTGGGCCTTCGTGCCGATGTCACAAATGCAGAGGATTGTGACGCGTTGATCGCCGAAATTGAGCACCGTCACGGCGGCATTGATATTTTAATCAACAACGCCGGCGCATCCGCCGCTATGGGTTTGGCTTTGGTGGAGGATGACCTGTGGCTGTCAGATTTCAATCTCAAGGTCATGGCGGCCGTGCGCTTATCGCGTCTTGCTATTCCAATAATGAAAGCGCGCGGTGGCGGGGCCATTGTCAATGCCAGCATAGGCGGCGGTAAGGCGCCAAATGCAGGCGCGCTGCCCACAAGCGTCATGCGCGCGGCTGGGTTGAATTTAACGAAATCGTTGGCGCAGGAATTTGCCGCCAGCAATATCCGCGTCAATGCCATTTGCATTGGCT
>OCVQ010001460.1_pt1 | contig 17906 bp, 18 predicted proteins | sample 1539061 | NCBI WGS metagenome assembly OCVQ01 (sample SAMEA3355526, study PRJEB22509) | marine metagenome | biome: marine; feature: river plume; material: water | place: USA | collected 2010-08-08 | depth 0.5 m | reverse complement strand
TATGATATTTTTATAATTTAAAATTGTTAAAGTTTGTTGTAAAAAATCTTGTAAGGTTATATATTCTACAGTTTTATCCATATCGGTTTTAGGAATATTAGATAAGCGTAATTTTTTCATAAGACCCTTTTTACGACTCCTGTCATAGACTCGCGGAATACGCAATATAATATAGTCATCATAATTATCAATTATGTACTGTTCCATTAGGAGTTTACTATAGCAATAGACATTATTTGGCGTCTCTGCTCCGGCCGTACTCGCAAATATAAATTTTGCCTTGTTTCGCTTTGCTACTTTTAGCATATTACGAGTGCCATTTACTATGGTGTCTATTGTTTTTTCTGCATCTTTAAAATCATAGTCATCACTTGGTCCGGCAAAATGATATACCGCACCTATATGATCAATATCATAGTAGCGGCGCACATCTCCATAGTCAAGTGGATTCGTCAAGTGTTTATATAAATGACCACATAAAAACCCGCGTGATCCAGTTACTAAATTTATTTCCATACACAGTTATCCCAACCTAAGCGTATAAAGTTTGTTTGTTTATTTCGTATGCACTCTTTTAAAGTGTGTATAAATTCTCGACGAGTATGTGGCTCGTATTTATTTATTTTAAGTGCATCCATGAGTGCGTAGTCATCGTCAGGAATATGTCCAATGCCACATGCGTTATAGCAACCATTCGCTCCGGCATTTACCAGTGTAACACTCTTACCAAAGTGAGTCACGCTAAATTTTAGCTGTTCATAGGCTCGCTGATAAACAAATCCTGCAACTCCATAGACTATTACAATTTTACCCTGACTCGCAAGTCCTCCTGCGATATTAATCATGTTGCTCTCTTGAACACCAATGTTAAGACACCGGCGTGGATACTTGTTTTTAAACCGAGGAAAACTCCACATATCTGCATGTAAAAAATACAGGTCTGGATTATTATACCGACTTAAAAAAATATCAAGTGAGCGCCTCATACTAATAATTTATAGTGCCAAGATACTGGATCAGCTTCCATATAATGTACGCCTTTTCCTTTCTTTGTGTGACAAAAATAAACTAATGGAGATTTTCTATTTGAATGAATATTATCAAAGGCTAACCGCAATTTATTTTTATCATGACCGTCTACGTCAATGACTGTCCAGCCATAGTCTTTAAATAGATTAGAAATTGGTTTTATACAAATTATATCACTCGTTTTTCCCGTAACTTGCATTTGATTATAATCAACTGTAACAACTATATTTTTTAGTTGTTTTGCACCTATACACGCAATAGCTTCGAGAGTTGAACCCATTTGTAATGACGCGTCACTTAAATTAACATACACAATATCAGTTGGAGAAGCTATTGCAATGCCAGTCGCGACTCCTAACGCGTTTCCCATAGTTTCTTCGCTAAAATCAACAAATGGTATTTCATTATGCTTAACACCAATTGAAAGATTTTTAATGCCATCTAAATAGCCGCAATCATTCCATACAAGGTAGTATGTTTGTGATCCAAATGGTTTTCCCAATACAATTTTATCTTTAAATGGAACTATATATTTTTCAGTAAACAATACATCAATATAGTCAAGCATTGATAATGCCGATGGAACATGTGATAATCCATTAGATCTAGAAAAATCAATTAGTTTATGTATCATATGTTTTTGTAGAAGTTTTATACTGTTTTGTGCCAAAAAATCTATTAAGCATCATTGGATTTGTAGAATCATTTGTAGATTCTTTTTTGATATTCATATCATAAAAACAAATATTAAACGGACAAACAATACATTTGCTATTTTTTAATATAGTTTCATAGTCGATTCCGTTTTCATTGATATTAAAAAGCGGTTTACTATTAGAAAATTGTTGATTAAAACAACTGTATGTGTCTCCATACCAATCAATATGTAATTTCCACTTAGAAACTTCACATTTCATTCCATAAAAATTATTTTTCCTTTGGTGCCACAATTCTCCTCTACTAACAAGTGTTTTATTATTATTATAATCTGTGTATTCTATATTTTTAGAATAGGTATAGCTACTCATCTCTTGCAACTGTTTATCAGTAAGTTGATTATGAATATAGTCTATTTCTAAATGACTATCATTGTTGTCTATAATACTTTGGTCTATTTTACTATTAAATAGTGATTCTATGTAGCACATTTCTTTTCCAAAAATTAAACAAAATAAATTAAATGTATTTAGTGATGGCGTTTTTGAATGATACATCACATTTACATCTAACAAAAGACTATGTTGTTTAAGATACAAACACTTATCAATAAACACTTTTAAATTTTTACATTGTGTGCTATGATAACTAACACAAAACTTTACACGGCTTGTGTCTTGTATACTATTGGAAAAATTTACTAATCTGTCTTTACTAATACTTAAATTTGTTGCTATATAAACAACGTCGTTATCATCTAAAACTTGTGTTATACAATTAACTAAATTTATTAAATCTCGCTGTAAAGTCGGTTCTCCTCCCGAAATAAAAACAAGTATTTTTTTCTTAAAATTATTTTTTATTGCAATTAGTAAAGATTTAATATTTTCTTTATTAAAATTAACATTATAATTTTCATTTATTCTCATATCCGTGCAATAATGACACTTATAATTACACAGCATAGTAGCCTTAATTTCTATTGAAAAATATTCAGGCAAATTACTGCCTTCTATTTTTTTTATATTATCTAGTTTTGTAGCAACATAATTCATTAATTTGTATGAGTAAATGCTGATTTTATTTTAATTGGGCGAACGCTATTAATATCTATAAAACCCAAATTGTCAAATTTATCTTCGTATATTTGACAAGAATCTAGTTTTTGAAAAATATAAATTTTTTCATTTATATCTGAATCTGGATACATTTTTTTAAAATTAGTTAAATCAAATATATCATTCCATTTTATATTTAAATCATCAATTTCTTGTATAAATTTCAAAATTATATTGCTGTAGTTACAGTGTAAATTGATTCCTATTATTTTTTTAAGTAAAAAATCTTTAGAATTAAAAATATTTTTTTCAGAAGCAATATTAAAATCTGATTTAAATGGTAATTCAAAAATATAAAAATAACCATATTCTCCAAGTTCGCTATATTTGAATTTTGGAAATAATGATATTTTTTGTTCTGCTATGCAATGTATTTTAGATAAAGACTGATGAACTATATGTTTTATGTTATCACGTATATTAAATTCAATGTACAAAAGATAATAAACATCGCTATCTTTGAATATTATTGTATAATCATTTTCTATAATTTTAACTATAATAGCTGAGTTAAAAAATGGCCTTATGCAATTCTTATATATTTTTACAATATTCATTATATTCTAATCTTAGGATATTGTAAATCATCACAACATATTTTATTAACGCATTTACATGAACCACATTTTAATACATTTTGAGCAATTGGATTGTTTAATACCAAATCAAAACAGCAATTATAAAAATTATTTTTAGTAGTTGAAAATGTTATGGCATATTTAGATATTTCACAATAAATTCCATTTACTCCTCTTTCATAATTATTTAAAAGCGCTTCCCCCACACTCATTTCAGTGTCATCTATTTTTATCAATGGAGCTAATCTTTTACTATACTGCAAAAGATTTAATCTTTCAAATTCATGCAATTCTTCCTTCTTGTTCCATTCTTCTAATGATGAAGAATGCGGATATGTAGGTTCAAGAGAAACGTTGCTAAAAAGAGCATTTAAAATTTTAAATCGACTGTATGATATGGCAGCAAAACGCTTTGTCCACATATAGTGAATTCCACCGTAATAACCAGATTCAACTAAAAATTTATTTTTATCAACAAACTCTTTAAAGTTTGCAAATTCGTTATGAAATGAAGAGAAAAATTTAACCTTTAAGTTATTTGTTTTTAATTTTTCTACAATTTTTCTAATATTTGTAGATAAGTTTGTTTGAATGTCTATATCATAAATCCCGTTATCATTTAACTTTTCTATAAGTTCAAACAAATTTTTATCGACAGTCGGTTCTCCTCCCAATATAAATGCACGCGTGTTTAGAGGATACTCTACACTAAAGAGTTTATCATAGTCTATTTTGTCATAACGATTCATGTTATGTAAATTACAATATGAGCAATTATAATTACACACCTCAGTTAAGTGAATTTCTAACGTAAAATTCAAGCCTAAAACATCAGAATCAATGCGCTTATATTCTAAATTTTTCATTTGTAAGCAATCCCTGACACATGCACCTTTCTAGTGGACATATAATATATTCACCGGTCTGAGTGTTATCACACATGCGTAAAATTTTTGCGTTGTTAGATCCTTCAACTACGTAATTATTTTGCAAACATTTCCAACCCTTAAATTTGTTTAAATCATTAAGATAAACGTCAATGTCGTTTAATAACACATAGTCTTCATTTAAAACTAAATTATGAAGTGTTTGATTTCCAGGAATATCTCGAGGCAAATCCTTTTTTGAGAAATATAAATATTTTTCAAATTTATCGCTGTATTTAGAGACCCATTGCTTATATTTTTCAGACTTATTTAGATAGTCGCTGCTATCACTTGGAGTATAGAGCACGTTTGGTTTCATGTGTATGTCATTATCATGACAAAAGTTTACTATGCGCGAAATTTTATTGTCCCACGCATGACCGACCAATAGTATATGAACGAGGACGTTATACCCTTGTTTTTTGGCGTATAGTATTTTATTTGTGTAGTCATCGAGATCATCTGTTTCAGACGGATGAAAAGAAAAGTTAAACCAAAACTTTTTAAATTGAGAGTGTCGATCAATCCATTTATAGTTTACCATCTTACCGCAATTACTTAGCACCGCGCTACATTTTAGCTGTTCAATTTTTTCTAATTCGCGTAAAACGTAGAAATACAGCGGGTGCATTGATGGTTCTCCACCCAATAATATAACCTCTAATGGCTTATCAATCTTTTTTAATTGCTCAAGTATATTATCTAGTACAGGTTTTGAAGACAGTTCATTCCATTTTAACTGTTCGCGAGCATAGCAATAAAAACAATTTTTATCACATATAGTGTTGATATCCCAGTGTAGACGAAACGAATGAGATAGACCATAAGAACCAGATGCTGGTTCCTTGCTTGGGATTCTAAACTGTTCAATGTATTCCATATAATTATAATTACCAAGTGATTAGCACCGTATTTTCACTATTTTTAGGCTTTTCTTCGCTGACTCTAACATTTTTTTCTGCTATGATGTTAACAAATTCGACGTGATTGTAACCCCGTAAATTGTTGTATAATATATAACCATGTCGTGAATTTTTAATTACGCGGTTAATATACAAATCTTGCAATTCATAATCACATTCTGACAATGAAAAGTTGCTAACAACCAAATCGTAAGAAGAGACGTCTAATTCATTATGATTTAAATATTCCAATTCGATATCGCCAAGATTTAAAGTGGTCACGTATGTTTTAATTAGTTTTAAAACATGCTCTAAATCAATAAAGGTGTATTTTGTTGGTTTAAACAATTGACGCAAAACTGTATATTGTCCTCCGTATCCCGGACCGATTTCTGCAATATTACAATTATTTAAATTATGACATATCAAATCACTTAATATTTTTATATATTGTAGTGTAGTAGGAGAAAAAGATCCTATGTCGTATTTAAATTTTTCAGAATTTCCTAATTTATCATTTATAGTAAATTTTTCAATATTATTCATTATTAGAGAATTATTTTTGAAATAATCAATATATTGAATTCCGCTCTCATAACAAACATCTTCTACTATAGAATTGTAAATTTTATTACTTTTAAATGTTTTAAAGACATCAACATTCTTTGATGCAAGTTTGCAAAAAATTGGATATAAACCGTTGTCTGATTCACTAGTCATACTTCATTAAAGCTAATATTATCTCTTCCATGAGTCGTTTGTACCCATAATTTTTTTGCAATATATTTAAAAGACTCTGCATTTTTACTTATATTCTTAAAAAGCATTAAATCATTTTCAATATTATTTCCAATTGGAAATTCTTTTAGTAGATTTTTTTTAAATGCACAAAGTTGAGATAGTTGAAAATATTTGGTATTTGCATAATCTATAAATTTTTTTGGATCTGTAAAATGTGAGTATTGTTTGTTAATTTTTTGACGCTCCAATGCGGTCGATATACTTTCATCAATATGCGGTAAACTTATATATTCGCAAAAATTTATATCGACGGTAAAATCCAAATGTTTAAAAAAATTTGGAAGCAGATAGTCATCATCTTCTAAATAAAAAACGTATGGATATTTAGCGGAGTTAAACAGATGTTTATATACAAGAGACAGATCTGAATAGTGATTATAAAAATATTTGATGCTTATTTTGTCGTGATGCGTTTCTTCTATATCACGACTATCGTTGTTGACTAAAATTTCATATTCAACGTCAGTATTTTGATTCAATATACTATTGATACATCTCTTAAATAAAAGAGGTCTATTATGAGTTGGTATCAATACGCTTATCATAATATTTTTTTATGGTCAAGACCATCATAGCATGCGTTATTTAAGCATCTAACGTATTTATTTAGATACGTTTTTATATCAACATCTAATAAGTCGAAAACATTTCGCTTGTTATAAAAATCATCGTTGCAATGATACACTTTTAAATCATGATCAATCACCATGTTTTTTATTCCACACGCACATTTCATAAATTTAAACTTCATGTGAATATTGTATGCTGATACTTCTGAAAAATTAAAGATATTAGTGTCGTTTACTTTAAAATTCCAGCCATCTTCAAAATAGCACTTTAATTCTGGATGATATTTTAACCAGTATCGAAATTCTAAACTTTTGCCGCGGTCATCTCCAAGTAAATATGGGTCGGTTAAATAGTCAGCATATTCTGGAATATTTCGATATTGTAAATTATATATTTCGGTAAATCGCATCTTTAATTTCGAGGGGTGCGCATCAGTGATAAATTGCATTTCTCGTAAAGTTTGATCTTTATGCAGCAACTCTGTACTAAAAAAGCAAAAACCTAACGAATCGTAGCGATCGCATATATTCATCTTTTCTACAAATTCTCTTACATCCTGTTTATTTAAATGATAGCTGCTACAGATATCAATTTGGTGAGAGTCTGATTTTATTGAATTGATGTGCTGCAAAAAATTCTCTAGTCGATCTGACTTAAGACTAAGATTCGTCTGTGTCTGCACAAAAAGTTCTCGGTCATGAAAAATTTCAACTAAGCGATAGTTTAAATATTCCCAATGTTTGCTAAGAGTGGGTTCACCCCCATAAAAATAAAAAAATATACGCTTTTTGCTTTTTGGTATATCTTTTAATTTTTCAAGTACCTGATCACACTGTTCCTTTGTCCATGATTTTGTAGAGTTGTCATATTCGTTACAAAACCAACAGCGATGATTGCATTTAAATGTAGGCTTTAACGTAACCTTTAAATCATAGTCAAACCAGTCTGGATGAGATATCATCTCAAACGAGGTTATTTTATCAGTAAAGCCGTTCATACAATATATCTATAAGCTCATCAGAGTCGTCTAGATATAAACTTTGAAAATCATTTTCAATATCATGCCGTCTCCATTTTAAACCCGTATCTATCGACAAATATTCTTCATCTATGTTATGATATATTACTTTTTTACCATAATACGCGCATTCAGCAATAAACCTTGGGCTGCAGTCAAATTTTCGACGGGCAAGACCCTCGCCGGTTGGAGTATAGATATATGTTCCAAATTTTGTAAAAATATCTTCTACTGGCATTTCAGGAAATGTTATTTGCGGAAAACTATCAAGCAAAGATTTGTATTGCGCTCGGTCATTTGTAAGCAACATATAATTTTTAAAGCCATATTGAAATATAATGTCTAGCAATGAAATATTGCAAACTTGTCGACAATTTGTCGTGCAATACAACATAGCGGTGTCATTTTGAATATGTTCGTAAGATTTATAATATTTAAAACCTATTTTTTTAACGTAATTAATCGCTATTTCATTATCTTTGCCAGAATATACTCTGTTGTCCTGTAGAAGAGTCACATTATCATATGGCAAGTTATAATGAGTATCAACATAATTACATTTAAATGAAAATATATTTTTAACCATTAAATACACGCCCTGCGGTACTAAAGAATTTAATAGACCTCCATCAACAAATAGTATACTTGTATTTTTTCCTAGTATATATTTTGGTCGATTACAAAAAAAGCAATTACTTTTTATATCGAAAATTTGATTTTCATCTAATGAGTATTTTGAACGTATGCATTTTTCTAAAATGTCCCATGATAAGTCTTCACATATCAATATTCCCATCTTAAATTTTTTAGACAATACGAGATAATAATCTATAATTTCGTATATATGACCACATATTCCGTGATTATTATCATTCATCCACGTCATTGATAGATAACAATCATAGTTATTATCAAGTTTAAACATGCCCTTCATATTTTAATTATAAAAATCTTTTCGATAATAATTTACGTCTCTTATCTTTTTACCGCGAATCGGAAACACTTTAGTATTGGACTGTTTTTCTATGCCGTCACAAATATTAAAATGTTTGCAGCGAGCACAATTTAGCGGTTTTTTATATGTATCTAGTCTCTCAACTTTGGCAGCTTCATACGCTAGATCTATTTTTTCTTCAAGCGTATAGTTTTTTGATGTATCTAGTTTGCCATCATATATCTCTTTGTTCCAATCATAGATATCATAGATGTGTTGATACTGGTTACATACATACTTTTCATAGCCAACCATAAAACAATATGGTGTATAACGTACGTTGATTAGATGTATCTGATCTTTTATAAGATCTATACAGCGCTTAATGCCATCAGTAAGAGCGACATAATCGTTTATAGGTTCAAACGTGCTAGAATCATCCCAATGATTAAGTGTCAAAAAGTTAACTTCAAATGGATCTATGCTCTTTATAATTTCTGCGTATTGTTCAAGTCCCTGATAATTTTTTTGGTATACTGTACAGTTTATTCGAACTCGCAAACCGTGTTTTTTGCAATGATTTATAGCAGAGTGTATTTTTTTCCATGCTCCAACTTTTCCAACAATTTCATCATGAATCTCTTCATTATATCCATGAAGACTAAAGAGCACTTCTTTTAGTCCACGTTCCTTTGACTGAATCAAAAATTTTTCGTTTGAAAATGCTGAACCGTTACTTAAACAACTTATATGCTCGAACCGCTCGTTACAATAGTCAAGTATAGCAAACCAGTCTTTATGTATAGAACTTTCTCCGCCAGAAAGATCGATTTGTGTTATGCCATATGCATGTATATGGTCAACCCGCTCTTGTATTTTTTCAAATGATGTCTTAAGATGAAGATGATTTAAGTAATAACAAAATTCACATTTATAGTTGCAATGAAAACCAGTATCTAACTTTGCTCGGTTATTTCTTTGTGTGGTATAGTCAACATCAAAAGAACGTACACTAAAATCATTTATGTCCATTATTTAATTTATACTTCAAATATTCCTTAAACGGCGTTAGATTTATTTCGTCTGTTTCACTGTTAAAAGTAGATTGTAATGTTTCTAACTCAGTTAATAGTTCGCTTATTTCAGCATGTGTTAAGGAACTATCAACAATGTTCATAAAGTCAACTAGGTTAGTGTCGACATTTTTTCGGTTAATTTTAGAAATTTTATAGACAAATTTTTCTATTTTTTCGGGTAGCGGCAACAATAATGCCGGCCAAATTTGAAGATAATCTATTAAAGTTTTACAATTTGTATAGTCAACCTCATTTATTGCACAATCATGATACATTTGAATAATAGTATCAATATCAGAATGATCTTCTGGATCGGTACTCTGGTGTTTTAATTCATTTAACTCGGCTATAATTTCATCAACCTTTTTATATATCAGTATATGACAACATTTTTTAATATATTCCTTCTTTGCGTCAACAATAACATCTGCCGTTATATCATCTAAAGTTAAAGTAAAATTTGTGTAACTTAAAAAGTCTAAAATATAATTTTCATTATCCAAATTAAATATATCAACCAATCCTGGCTTTATTGAAAGGTTGTATATATCCTCGTCAGGTAATTCTTTATTTTCGTCTTTATATTTTTTAATAATGTTGTGTATTTTTTCTATTGCCTCTAGTGCAGCAGTAGAATTTTTTTCTGCATCATCTATATCATAATGATAATGCCTCGATATTTCTATTAGCGGAATTTCAATTAGTTTATGAAAAATAATATCATAGACGCTAATATAATCTTCATTATCATCTTGGGTAATTGTGACGCAATCACTATATTTAGAGCAGCAGGTTACAAATCGATAAACTTCTCGATGCTCTATAACTATAATTGATTTATTTGCGTCCTCACGTAATACATTATAATAATTCATAATTTAAAAATTTTTATCAACGGGGAAAAATTGTGTTGTTCTTATGTCTGTGGATGTGCCATTATTTCGTATTAGAAATGTACCATTGCCTCCGTACCCAATACGAATAACAAACCCAACTCTTGAACCGTCAACCCGGTGTTGCGCATAGCCTTGATAGTCAGTTGATCTAGTAGTTGTTGTGGCGCCGCTTAAGTTGTGAAATGCAGTTCCAGTATTTGTGTTACCATTTGCGTTTGCTGTAACCCACCCTCTAGTTGCTAGAAAAAAAGAATAGTTTGTCGCAATGTTATCTCCCAATGCCCATGAAAACGTTACGCCGCCGTTGTCATTATCGTAGTATGTATTGTCGGTAGTTTCACTAAAACCATTGGCGTAAAATCCATAAATAAAACGTTCAGAAAAAGATGACGCGCCTATTGTAGTATTATTTGTTCCAGTATGAGTAAAATTTCCAGTGTTTCCAACACGATCTCTAAACCAATTTCTTAACGCGTTTAGAGAAGTATTTGGCGCCGTTGAACTTGTAGTTTCTAGAGTATTTTTTAGAGTGTTTAAAGACGAAAAACTTATATTCGTGCTTTCGATAAATGTGCTTGGCATAATTTATTAGTTTTCTAAATTTGCTATTTTTGCCTGAAGAGTCTCTACCAACGCTGTAAGTTCTTTTACAGATTCGATTAGCAATGGGACAATCTTTTCATACTTAACTGCTTTGTAACCGTCTTCGCGCGTGCATACTGCGTCTGGCAATACTTCTTCAATTTCTTGTGCGATCACTCCAATGTCTGAACCCGAATAGATTTCTTGTTTAGAAGTATCCCAATCAAACGTTACTCCATTTATTTTTTGTAATTTGTTTAGCGGTTCATCAATATTTTTAATATTGTTTTTAAGATTTTTATCTGACGTTGCATAGGCAATAACGTCTCCAGTAACACTTAGCGTGCCATTAACCTTTGCGCCACCACCAAAAGTAGCATAATAGTCGTCTAAATTAATTTGAAGTGGATGAAGACCATTTAATGTCTCCCATTCTGTAGAATTTGTTGCTTTTCCACGCAACACAAAAAATATATTGCCATTCACGCGTATCATGCCGCTGCGAGAGTCGGTGTCCTGTAATATCAAAGTAGGGGCTGCGTTGTTTATAATTGTATCATTAGTTGCAGTAATCTTTGATGCCTTTAACGGAGCATAGTCAGTGTCACCGGCGTCGCGCACTTCAAGACCTGCGTCGCCACGAACGTGGCGTAAAAGCGTCGCTGTTGATCCGCCTGCATGTAGAGCAACAAGCGCATTTCCAGTTGCGCTGCGTGATTCGAGTCCGGCGGTCGCCCACCCAACTTGTCCATTTGTTATACTACGGCATGGTCCGTATGTCTCGAGTGTTTTTGTGTCTCCAAAAAATTTGGCAGCTATTGCACGTTTGCCATCACAAACTGTAGTATTTAAGAAAGTTGCAATTGTGCCATCACTATTTTCATAGTTGAGCACAAGTTCTACGTTCGCAGGTTGACCAACTGGATACTGCGCAGTCGTATTGATTTGGTTGCCAGTAATTTCTATCACTCCAATAACTTGACGCGTAGAAGTAACAGTATTGTCTGACCCAACAGAGAGTCCGCCGCCAATATTTATGTTTCCTGTTCCAACATTGAGTATATCAAGTGCTCCGTTGACTCCAGGACGTCTCCATATACGCGCATCATAGTCGACAAGCGGGAAAGATGAATGAAAGTCAATAAATGAATTTCCATTTGCCGTTATGCCAGAACCAAGTTCGATAGCTGGTTGCTTTATAAACAACGTGCCAGCATTTCCCCAGTCTGGGAAAGTTCCAGATAGTTTGTTTGGCGTTATTGTTCCGTTTTTAATTTTTGAACCAACGACAGCGTCAGTTGCCAGCATTGATTCACTAATTACGCCGTCATTGATAGTAACTGGAATGTATAGATCCTCAGTGCCGTCAAATACTGGGGCTGGAGAAGTTGTAGTAACATGACCAGTTACGTTGACTACACGGGCAATTCTTAAACGTTCAGCGGCAGAACCGTTTAACTGAGTTTTATCGAGTGTAATTGTACGCTGGTCATTGGTTGGGTCAGTAAAAACAAGTCGGTTCGTGTCTAAAAAGTTGCCTTGCAGCAAAGAAGCAGATCCAAGATCCAAACTTTCTCTTATGTGCCCCTTTTCAACTTCTGTTGGCGCGTTTAAGACGTATGGACCTAGGTTAATTGGCGGTGGATTTGGCATATAATTATTTATAAATCATCCTCGTGATGGCTCTCTTCAACGACAGACGGGTTAATTAGTTTTTTTTCCGTAATATAGGCTCTGCACTCTTCTAGAGTGTCTGCTACTACAAGCGTGTCTGCGCAGGTGTATGATCCGCAACTTTGAAACGGTTCGGTTAAGAGCTTAAGAGTCTCGTCGTTATATATTATTACCCACTTATCAGAAGATACGTCAACAATTGTATTTTTATGTTCAATTATCATATTATGGCAAGGTTGGTTGGTTGATTACTACGTTCCACGGCGTTGTCGCTGGAACAGTGTCTTTATACTCAGTAAGAGTTTGATAATATGCGTAGCCGTCAGTCGCGGTTGTTGTGCTTCTTAGAGTAGCGGTGCCAGCTCCGGTGATTGCAGTGGTTGAAGAAGTAACGTAAGTAAATACATTATCATTAACTCTCGTAATTTTAAAGGTGCCTTTAAACGCGCTGTTGAAGGTGTTGTCAGAAATTGTAGCCATTCCTGTTCCAACCAGGGCGCCGCTTGTTGCCGTTGTATACTGGAAAGTATTTGGGTCGCCTCCAACTACAATTGTAAAGGTGCCTCTAAAGTCGGCCTGGAAAGAAGTTTCACTCGCGTCACCAATCACGAGTGACTGACCATTAGTGAAACCGTGTGCCGGGAAAGTTACCGTTACGGTTGAACCAGTTCGAGTGAAACTAACTCCTGACAGCGTATGCACTGCAGAAGTAACTGTAAGAAGTTGATTGGATATATAACCGTGGTTGTTTAAACTTACAGTTACAGTCTTTGAGCCGACTAGTCTAACAAAGTTAGACCCAGCGGTATTTTGTATAGTTCCTCCTGTAAAACTTGGAGTAAGAAGCGTGCCGTTTGTGCGTTTGCCGCCTAAATTTATAAATCGATCTCCAGCGACTCGTCCTCCGTCAATAAACGCTTTTAATATTCTACCTATAGCAGCTGCAGTTAAGTTTGTGTTAAACGCATGAAATTTACCTAGAGTGCCCGGCATTGCTGTTGTGCCTGGATAGTCATCAACCTCAGTGTCGTTACATCTAAACGTTTGCAGAGCCGCTCTTCCATTTAAGTTAGGAATTGATCCATTTACACCCGTAATGCTTTCAGCTGGTATTACCTTGTTATTATCACAAGCAAACTCAATTAGACTGTTAAGTCCAGTTAAACTTGGAATTGTAGAACTAAGTTTATTTTTACTGCACACAAACGTTACCAGGCTACTAGGCAAAGTTGCTGGAATAGGTCCTGTTAACTCGTTGCCTCCACAATTAAATGTTTGTATGGCAGTTAAACTTGATAGACTTGCTGGTATTGCTCCAGTCAAGTCATTGTCATGACATTGAAAATTTGTTAGTGCGGTTAAGCCAGTTAAAACTGGAATAGAGCCGTTTAACATATTATCATAGCACGTAAATTCCTGTAAATTTGTTAATCCAGCGAGAGAAGGAATCCCGTTAACTAATGCATTTCTATAGCACTGAAAAACTCTTAATGATGTTAAGCCAGTTAACGAAGGAATGGAGCCACCAATTCCGCGTCCAGGTGCTGAAAATTGATTAGCTACATACAAGTTTTCATAGCAACGAAATTCTTGTAAATTTGTTAACCCAGTCAAAACTGGAATGCTTCCAGTCAACTCGTTTCTATAGCAATAAAAAAACTGTAAGTTTGTCAAATTGGCTAAATTCGTTGGGATACTTCCAGTATGTTTATTTGTATTGCAGCGGAAGTTTTTTAGCGTGGTTAAATTGGTGATGTCTGGAATGCTTCCAGTAATGTTATTTTCGCCGTAGTTAATAGTTTCTATAACAGGCAACCCGGATATATTTCCAGTTGGAATGGAACCAGACAACAAATTTGTATAGGGTCTGAATGCAGTTAAGGCTGTCATTCCGCTTATATTTGGCAATGATCCCGTAATCTTATTATTAAAACATTCAAAAACTGTTATAGCAGACTTATCTTCGTAACCAGTGAGCGACACAATATCATTGTTGTTGCATTTAAAAGAAGTTAAGTTGCTAAACGGAGATATGTCTACTGACCCGCCAAGTTTTGGGTTTGAAGTGCCACAGTCAATTTCGGTAACTGATAGTGGGCCGTTTGCTGGACGTAACGTAATTGTTGGCATAATATATGTTATTTATATAGTGTAGGTATGACTTACTGGCGTTGCAGAAGTGGTTGTAGTGTCAGCTGTACCATCTCCCCATTTTATAACTATAGAAGGAGAGGTAGCGGCGGTTATTTTAAAGGAGTTTAATGTTGAAGTTTGAATGTAGTTAAAGTCCCAAAAACCATATTGTTTTGGAAGCGTATAAATTCTAGCAATGCCAAGTTTATTTCCGCCTTCAACATAGTTTGGAGCGCCTATAATTATATTTCGCGCGTTTTTGCTTAGTGCTAATGACCACCCAGAGGTTTCACTTGCCGTTATGCCAGGTATACGAGGATAGGTTTTTCTCCATGCTGCGTTTGAATATCTGTATATTTCTACGGCACCTGTATCAACTTTGCTTGCTGAGTCTTTGTATGGATAACTTACCGCAAGTTCGCTGCCAGTATTATCAAAGGAGACGCTGTATCCAGTTAGGTCGCCTGCGTCCCCCGCAATCGCGTCTCCATACTGAATCCATGAACCTGAAACGTATCGATAAACCTTTACTACTCCTCCATTTGCGGATACTGTGCTGTCATGAATGTTACCAATAGCAATTGTATTTCCGCTGTCGTTACACGCGACACTAAACCCTGCCTGGCTGTTTGGGGTGCCGTCAATGTCAAGCCCAAGTTGAACCCACGTTGACGGTAGAGTGTCAGCTGTCCACCCAGTAGGTCCGCTGTATTGATAGATTCTGGTATGACCGGTATCGGTTGTAGTAGGAGAGTCATTAAAGGGAGCTCCTACTACTAAAATGTTTCCAAGTGAATTTAGTGCTATGCTCCATCCAGAGTTGTCGCCTACTAACTCTCCATATAGAGTACCAATATTTACCCATGCGCCATATCTTTGTCTGTATATTACAACAGATCCTTTATCTGTTCCAGACGCGTCGTCTTTAGGAGAGCCAAACGCAACAGTATTTCCTGTGCTGTTTATAGCCACTGAAAATCCTGACCAGTATGCAACTCCCTGACCAGTTATTGTTGAAGTTTTTACCCAATCTGTGCCGTCATAGTCATACACATATACAGAACCGTTAACTACATTAGACCCTTCGCTACCAACTACTATTCTGAGTCCGTCACCAGTTATGGCTACGCTATAGCCAATACGCTCCCCTGCAACTCCCGTAATGTTACCTCCAAGTTGCTCCCATAACTGCGTTGATGGGTTTTGTTTATACACTTTTACTGCACCCGTGTCAGTAGTGTCATAAGGCGGATTACCAATGACGCATATGTTTCCAACGGTATTAAAGTCAACTGAAAGACCAAACGAGTCATCGGCGTATGTGCCTATTAGTGGCGGTGCATTTAAAATTACGCGCTGCAACCCTGAAACTACCGCTCTTTTAAAATGATATATGTTCATATCAATATACCGTACCCATGGCAATAAATTGATTTGTCGTGTCAGATTTATACACATAGAACCCAGTGTATATACTTGAGTTGATGACTGAACCTACTCCATTTACAAGGTCTGACCCGGTAGTATTAACTGTTATAGTGTCTCCAGACACGTTAACTATTCCAATCGTCCAACCATCGTCCAGTCCAGACCGGGCAGGAAGCACTACGGTATTATTTCCACTAATATGAAAGATTTTACCGTTATCGGCATTTGCAAAAGTTTTTCCAGATCCAGTTACGGTAGAGTCTATTATGCCCGCAACGGTAATTTTACCAGTAACATTTAAATCGTTATGTAATTTTGTTTCTCCCATATATTTGTTTAATTAAAATTATTTACATCAACATCAACCGTAAACATACCAACTTTAAAAGTAACATTTGAATTTGCTGCAGTCGCTGCGTAAGAATTTTGAACGTTGATGTTAACTGCCTTTGTGCTAGTGATGCTGTTTGTCGCTCCGGTTAAACCGCAAAATGTATTTGTTCCAACTAATTTTATCTTTTTAGTCGTCATAGATGCCTGTGTTGAATCCAAGGATATATGATTATTGGTTGTAGCGGTACTGTACCATAGTGTGTTTATAAAAGCAATTTTTTCAGTTTGAGAGTTTTGAATCCACGCACAGGCTAGTCCATTCCCGCCATGAGTGTAATGATCAACATAAAAGTTTGCAGTTCCTATTGAGACTATGTCTATGCCTGAAGTGACGTTTGCGGTAGATAAATTTTGTATTGTTGAGTTGATCAACGAAGTTGACGTACCAGAGGCAGCTAAGTATTTGCTAGAAGAAACAGTGTGAGCTGTTGCGGTAATTTTTGAATTTCCAGCTAATGAAAATATTGTAGCAGCTATTGTGTCTATTCCGCTACCGTTAATTGATACATTCAATACTGAAGAAACACTCGTAGAAAATAGCGTAGAGGTAGTGTTGCCGCTAATAGAGTTGCATTCGAAATATACGGTTGGACTTCCAGACGTAAGTGAAACGAGGGAGGCGGTGGCATTTACTACAAAATCTGCATAGCCACACACCTTTTTCTTTTCATTTATTGAGCATACAAATGCAGTTCCGCTATTTACATTAACAGTTGTTCCGGGCTCAAAGTATACGTCTCCTTTTCCATCTAGATTAACTGCTGTACCCGTAGTAATAGTATACGTTCCGGTACGAACATAAATTAAGTCTCCGTTTGCCGAAGCTGCGGTAGCCGCGCCGATTGATGCAAATGGCGCGGGCGAGTATGGGTCTAATCCCGTACGAACGTCTGTACCAGTTGTGGCATTTACTGTTATAATTTTTCCATTTCCAGCTGGAACCCCTGGAGAAGTAAACGCGATTGTGTTGCGCGTTGGAGTAGTAGCATTTGTCGTAAAATAAAGATTGTTACCGTCAAATTCTATTGCTCCCAAGACTGGAGCCGTTAAATTTGTGCCAGAGGTAAGCTTTACTGGAGCGATTGAGGCGGTGCCGGCTGGAAGAGTTACTGTGCCGGTAAAGGTTGGGGAAGCAATGTTTGCCTTTAGATCGAGAGCCGTTTGCTGTGCTGTGGATACCGGCTTGTTTGC
>OCVQ010001439.1_pt1 | contig 18044 bp, 42 predicted proteins | sample 1539061 | NCBI WGS metagenome assembly OCVQ01 (sample SAMEA3355526, study PRJEB22509) | marine metagenome | biome: marine; feature: river plume; material: water | place: USA | collected 2010-08-08 | depth 0.5 m | reverse complement strand
ATAAAAATCGTACATTCACATTAACCAAAAAATAAAACAGTTATGAAAAAAAGAGGTAGACCAGCAACAAAAAACGTTACACACGTTCCTTCATTAATCGATTTTGGACACATCACAATGTTAAACCAGTTAAACATTGATCCTAGAATGTTAGGTTCAATGAGAACAGGAACAGTAATTGATGATTTATTTAGTGAAGAAGGTGGTATTCCGTGTTCATCAAATTATATGATCATTGGTGATCCTGGAGTAGGTAAAACAACAGTATTACTTGATGTAGTAGCAATGGCTCAAAACCAAAACAAGCAACTCAAGTGTTTATTTGTTAGTGGTGAAATGGGACGTAAACAAATGTTCAAATACACAGAGCGTTTCCCGCAGTTCGGATTTATTAAAACACTATTCATGGCTGATTACCTTGAATATAACACCAAAGATGTGTTTGAGCAGGTATTAGCTCAAGGATGGGACTTGGTTCTAATTGATAGCGCTGCTGAAATCATTGATGGTGTTCGTGATGATAATAATTGGGATAGAAAAACAGCTGAGGCATGGTTCGTTGATATTTGTATTAAACACAACAAAGGAGAAAATAACGAACGCAAATTTACTTCATTCCTAGCTATTCAGCAAGTAACTAAACAAGGCGAATTCGTTGGTAGTAATAAACTGAAGCATTTGTTTGATGCTATGGGTGAAATGAGACGCGAATCTGAGAGAGATGGTGGTGGTACTTATTTCACATTTACAAAGAATCGTAATGGTAATGTAGGTGTTAAGTTCGGATATCAGTTAGAACAAGGAACTATATCATATGGTGTGTTAAGAGAAGAAGAAGCAGATGCATAGGGCACTGCTTCTTTCTTACATTCACATCACACAAATAATTAGTTATGGAACAAATAGAACAACAGATTAGAGATCTATTAGGACAATACATAATACCACCTGGTTACATTGATGACTATATTGATTGTATATTATCTTATAGTTCATTTGAAGATTATGTTGGTATAACAGACGAAGCTATATTAGCGGACTTTGAAGATTGGATGGACCCGGATGTTAGTTGGAAGGCAAAGAAATAGTCGTAGATTCACACTATAAAATTAAGGTTATGAAAAGTATTTACAAATCACCACTTGGACTCTCAGTCGAAAAGTATGATTGGGATAAGAATTTCACTATTACAGGTAAGTTACTCAAATCAGAAACAATGAAGGAATTTGATGGCGCTTACGAAGCAGAAGAATTCATTCAAGCAAAAATCAACTGTAAAGGAATAGATTTCGATAGCGAATACTGTCAGTTTTTTGCATATGCAAAAACCAAAAATCGAGCACTTGAATTTGTTAAGGAAATAGAACATTACTTTGCTAAGGTAAGAGAGATGTTGACGGCAAAGTAATATTCGTATATTCATATCACACAAATAATTAGTTATGAAAATTATTCTAACAGTATTACTAACAATATCACTATATAGTTGTGGTTTACCTTACCCACCAGGCTATGAAGAAACACATAAGAGTACAGGACACTATGGTTGTACAATAATAACAATAGATAGTTGTGAATACATACAAACTGATGTATATGCAGGTAAAACATTATGTCATAAAGGTAATTGTAAAAATCCTATTCACAATAATACTGTAAAGGCAAAACAATAGTCGTACATTCACGTTATACAATTAAACCAAAAAATAAATAATCATGGGAGAAAACAAAATCACAATCGAAGAAGCAATTAAACAAATCAGTGAAGGATTTAGTTCAATCTACAGCAAAGATGATGTGTTACATCTGTTAAGCGTTCTTAAAGTAGAGAGTGTAGATATTAATTTTGATGATGATGAAATTCGTGATTTGAGTGCTGATATTGCTAATGAACTTAGTGATGCAGGACAAGATATTGTTGAAAATTATGAATTAAGTATGAGTTATAGAGAAGTGGAACTTGACAGTATTGATTTTAGTACTAGTGGTATTAAAGATATTGTTGAAGATACTATTGCACATTATATAAAGACACGTAAAGCAGATGCCTAAGGCACTGCTTTTCTTCGTATATTCACATTAACCAAAAACAATTAGTTATGAGTGTATCAATGGTACAACGAGAAACAACGTATGACGTAGAGTATAATGATGTAACCTACAGCGTTACAGTATTAGAAGATAAAATATCACTCGGTTATACACAATACGATGTATTTGATGAAAATGGTGATGAAGTAGATGGTGAACTAGAAGAAATAATCATCAATTACTTAGAAGAAAATATGCCATAATAATTTGTTGGTCACAATTCTTTAATTAATTTTCAGTAAATAATAAGATTATGAAAAAAATAATCACAACAGCAGCAATTATTCTTAGTGTAATGAGTACTGATGCTCAAGTTACAAAAGTAAATTACATTCAGAAAGATACGATTGAAATAATGATGTATGATTCGCTAGGAAATGAATATCATTACAATCCACCACGTATCCTTATTAAGCGTACTGAAGTTGGAGATCCTGAATACTGGAAACTTAGACACAAGCGTGCGCGTAGATGGGATAGAGCGAGTTTGGGATTGTTTATATTAGGAACAGCAGCAATGTTTATTATACCTTTTAAATAAAAATAATATGGCAGAATTCAGCAAACAATACTGTGAAATAAAAGACATGGGTTTTGATGGTGATTTTGATGTATATGAAGAATGGGCTAAATTACAACCAGGATTCGCAGTAGCATATATCTGTGAAGGGTTTGGGTTTAGTATGATTGGTAAGCGAGAATTAGGTGATGAAGTGATCGTTTGGGTTGAAGATTGGGATGATGAAACGAAGAGCGGATGGAAGAATTTTGATGAAATGCTTTTGAAGGCAAAGTCCGAAGCATAAATTTACACTATAAAATTAAAAATTATGAAAATAGAATTCGTTAAAGAAACAAAAATTGATGGTGATGCATTTTATTTCACCCAAATAGATGGTAGTTTTGTTGATAAATCATTATCATATACTTTTGATAAAGCAAAAGCATTATATGATAATATAGTCCAAAATAAAGGTAAAATCAATTTCAAAGAAGTACTCGAATCAGTTGAGATAGAAGAGGCAAAGTAATAATCGTATATTTACGTTAACCAAAAAATAGTAAGTTATGAGATTAAAAATGAGTGATTACGATGCAATGAGTACTGAAGATCTACGAGCCATAAATAAAATGGTCGTTGGTATTCTCAGGGGTAGACAAAACGAGAAAATCGAAGATATTAAAGACCAAATCAGAGTTGGTTCCAAAGTAACAATTGATCATCCTAAAACATACGGCTCAATACTTACAATTACCGAAATTAGACGTAAACGAGCATCAGTTAAGGATCAATATGGTTATTCACTTAATGTTCCTATTTCGTTAGTAAAATTATACGAGGCAAAGTAGTTGCCGTATATTAACATCATACAGAAATACATATATACTTAACCAAATAAAATAACTATGGGAACATGGGCATTAGGAACAAAACAAGATTGTGATAATCTTATACAAGTACTAGAACAAGTTATGGAAGATTTTCATGGCCTAGTTGGTGATGATGAAGTATATGATGGGTTATCAGTAGCTATAGAGCGAGCTAAAGAATTGAAGGAAAAGGCAAAACAATAGTCGTATATTCACATTAACCAAAACAATTAAAATGACACACGAAGAACAACTTAGAGAAGCGATTAAAACAGTAGTAGAATTGATTAAGGGAAATGGGTTTATGGTTGATGATAGTGATATAATGGACGGAAATATGTACATTACACTATGTAAATCATTGAATGAAGATAGTGAGTAGGGCAAAGTAAGTGTATTAGATTCAATTAACCAAAAAATAATAAGTTATGTCAATTACAACAGTAGATTTTCTAGTAGAAGCATTCATCGCAAAGAGACATGGATGGGCCGTAGCAGAACAATTCCTAGATACATTTAACGGCGAAACATTTGAAAAACAAAACTATAACGCATTATTGTATATTCGTGATACAATAAGGGATGTTATTGATAGTAATATATTAAATGACGATTCTGAAGCCGCATTACAAAGATATGTGGATGAACTGGAGGATTATATTGTGGGTGGAGGGGATGAGGATGATGATATCCAGGATAACGACGAGGACGAATATGACGGCGCAAGCTGGGATATGCAAAGTAAGTAAAATAAATTAATAAGTAATATGGAAGCAAATACTGTAATAGGGATAATGGGATATGGATTTTTGTTGGCGTCGTGGATAGTACCATACGTGATGAAGAAAATAAATAAGGATAATGCGGATAGGTATTTAGTAGGAATGATTTTGGCGGCGATATCACTTGGTTTTTTTGTTAGTACTATGGTAGTTCAATGGATGAAGTAAGCGTTTTTTCGCGCCTTTACGCAACAAATATGCGCCTTTTTTGTGATAGGGTATTAACGTTTTGTTTGTGTAATGTGTGGAAAACAAATCAAAGTGGAAAGGCACGGTTTTTTGTGTAGCGTTCGGATCGGAATGGAACGCGTATAGTATGTGGAATGAGGTGATAGTAGGTGACATGTTGATTGGTGATTAGTCTCTTTTTTCCTTGCCACTCCAACTCCTTTTTTACTACGAAAAGTATATACGCTTTTTTACACACAACACCACTTTTGTTTGGCAAAGTTTTTGTTGTAAATTTAAGTATAAAATAAAAAGTTATGACGTTACTAATGGAAATGGTTTACAACGACTGGACACCACAAATGACAATGAGTTTGATATCAATACCTTTTTTCATCGTATTGTACATTCTCAGAAAAGTTTTTCCATTCAACATCATTTGGGGATTTTTAATGCTTATTTTTATTTGGGCTGCGATTGGTTTTGGTAAGAAGAAACTGAAAGAATGGTGGGAAAAATAATTTGTTTATCACAGCTTTTTTACTACATTTACATCAACCAAAATAATTAAAATGAAAAAAGAAATTAAAATTAGACCACAACGCGGCGTCACATACGAATGTTATATCGGGTATACCGACCACATGACTAATAAAGTACGTAGAGGTCAAAGATATTTTTTAATGGGTGAGCTGAGAGATTATTACGTTATGATGAATCCAGAAATGAAGGGACACTGTAAGTCAGTTAGGAAGGGAGAGTTTGCGGCGCACTTTATCCCACTAAACCCACTAAACGCTTTGTACGTGCCGCTTGATTAAGAGATTTTTTGGTTAACGACGGGGAGGGGACGCGTAGCGTTCCGCCCTGTTTTTTTGTGTGAGTGAGAAAGAAATCTTAAGTAGCCTACCTCTGATTTCTCCAGGTATTGGTGTTTTACCCGCCCGCAAACTTGCACCATGAAGATAAGTTTTTTATTGTGCCACACAACGCTTTTGTTTTTTTGTGTTCGGCACTGTTTTGTTATTATATTTACGATATAAAAATTAACAGTATGAAATTAAATGAAAAAGATTTTGTTGTTGGGGGTAATGTGATCGGTAAGATCCCCTACTATACGGACGTAGAGCCGGAGTTGATGGAAATGAAGAAGGGTGATCGTGTACTCCCATCCCCATTTTTTTATGAAAAACGAGCTTATTTTGAGTTGTGTGTGAGACACGAGCCTGGGGAACGTTTTTGGCCTAACGGTGGGTATGAGGTTTGTACGCACGATGGAGGTCGTTACTATTATGATCTGGATCAAGTGATTTTACACCCCCAGATCATCAAGCACAAAAAGACACTCGATAAAATGATGCGCAAGGCGGAGAAGGAATCAGCTAAGCGACACAAACAATATGAGCGTGCTGCGCGTAAAGCTGACCGTGAGAAGGGTAAGCGTGGACGTAGGGCTTTGTCCCCGGAAGAGCGAGCTCAACGCGAGGTTGAGAAGGCTGAGCGCGCGATCAAATCCGGAGGGAAGAGGGGGCGTCCGAAAGGATCTGCGGTGTCGACACCCAAAACGTACACTCCCACGGGCGGTAAGCGAGGAAGACGTCCGCTGGACCCAGAGACGGTTGCTGCACGCGCGCGTGAGAAGTCCGCTCGTACGGCTCGTTCCGGTGGAAAACGCGGACGTCCAAAACGTAGCTAGGCACAGTTTTTTGTGTACATTTACGTAAATAAAATTAAAAATTATGACACAAATTTGGAACGGTTACACAGAAATTTTTGATGAGATTGTTGATACTTTTGAGTGCGCTGGTATCAAGTGTGAAGTGAAAGGTTATACCATACTGGTTGAGGATAAGAGATATGATGAGGCGTATGGGATGTTATGTGAACTAAATAATCTTTTAAATGCTGGTTGGTGAGAAAAATAATTCCAGAGAAATTTGGTTCGGGCAAAATAGGGTTATAGATTTACAGTGTTAAAAATTTAAAATAAATAAAAAACAAAAATCAAGGTTATGAGTACAAAAACAAAAACAACAGCTCCAGAAACAACAACATCAACAGCTAAGCGCGGTCGTCCAGTAATAGGAACATCCGCTCGTCAAGCTAAGCTCGCCGCACGCGCAGAACGCGTAGCAGCAGGTGGATCAATTGAGCGTGGCCGTCCAGCGAACCCAAACAGTAAACGTCAAGCTCGAATCGCAGCTCAGGAAGCTCGTAAAGTAGCTGGTGTTGAGATCAAAGTTGGTCGCCCAAAGGGTGCTGGTAAGAAAGAAGCCGTTGCTGCATAAGCAACCCGGGAGCCCCGTCGAGCGGCGGGGTCCCTTTTTTATTGTTAACCCAACCAAAAGTTATTATTATGATAAATAAAATTATTCTTTTTCTAACAACATTTTTATTTGGTGAACGAGCTCAGGGGGAAATGGTCCCACAACCCACCTTCCGTTCCAGCTACCCAGAGAACCGTCCAGATGAAAATCAGTGGGCTCAAGAGGTTAAGTTTGGATCCCGCTACGGTACTAAGGGAACTTTTTATGAGTACAGGTAGGCACAGCTTTTTTCGTACATTCACATTAACCAAAAAATTAAAAACATGAATTTATTAAACAAAACAGAAAACGTAGTAACACAACACGTGTACACAATTCAAGATGAGAACGGAGCGTTCTATTACAAAGAATGGTTATCGGAAGGTAAAGTAATCGATGCTATTCTAATGGATAGAGATGGTTATCAAATCGATGATGCAGAATTACTTGAGCAAGTGGAAGAATATCTTAACTCAATTGGAGAATAAGGCACTGTTTTTTTCGTATATTCATACTAACCAAAAAATAATAAAGCTATGGCAACAAGATCAAACATTGGAATTTTAAATTCAGACGGAACCGTTGATTACATTTACTGTCATTTTGATGGTTATGTTGAGCACAACGGAAAAATTTTAAACGAACACTATACTACAGAAGATAAAGTGCGTGAGTTGATTGGATTAGGTGATTTGAGTATTTTGGGTCCTGAGTTGGGTGAAAAACAGGATTTTAATGGACCTAGAAACAAGCAATGGTGTTTAGCATATGATAGAGATAGGGGTGAAACGGGTGTTGAAGCAAGAAGGTGTTCATATGTTGATTACACAAAAGAACACTTTGAAGAATACGTTTACTTGTTTATACCAGATAAAGGCTGGGAAGTAAGAGCGTATGGAATTAATTATTGGGCTGATGTAAGTAAAGCCCTCGAAACAATGGAATTATAAACTCGGTCATACTTTTAATTTTAATGGTTAATGCGCCCCAGTGTTTCTACACTTCGGGGCTTTTTTTATTATTGGTTTGTCAAAATTAGTTATGTATATTTACGTTAACCAAAAAATTAAAACATATGACAGTAAAAGAAGTAAAAGAGCAATTACAAGAAGATGTACTTGTGATTCTAGAAGGATTTGGTGTTGATGAAGCAATGGAAGGTGGAGACTATAACAATATGGTCAGTGCTTTATGTGATACTATCATCAATAACATTAATAAATTAAACGCGGATGGGCACAATTAAGTGCCTATCTTTATTCTAACCAAAAATTAAAACGTATGAAATTTATTAAATTAACAAGCGCAACAGACAGTAAACCTGTTTACATCAACATTGAAATGATTGGTCACATGTATGAAGTACCTGCTAAAGTAGAATATGGTAGAACAGTAGAAGATGCTCACACTAGAATAGGTGTTTCAACTCATAATAATGGTGGATTTAGAGTAGCTGAAGATGTAAATCAAATATGGAAGTTGATTGAAAAGGCAAAGTGAGTTATGTATATTCATGTTAACCAAAAATTAAAAAGTTATGTTTATTTCACCAAACCTAGGACCGTATCAAGTTATTTTCGGATTACCAGAACAAATTAATGTTGTGGTTTTAAATTAAACGTGGTGGGGCACAACCCCACCTTTACATTTACATCAACCAAAAAATAAAACATATGAAAGTATTAAACGGAATTATTAGTGTGCTTCTAGGAATTGGATCATTGTACATGATGTTTATTAAGGCTCAAACCGATCAAGATTTCATCTTGGGGTTCGGATTATTACTGATGGCAATCATATTCATGTGTTTCATGTTAATGGAAGAACAGAAGGAAGAAATTGAGCAATTAAGATACACCATTCTGAAATCTAAGGGAATATTATAACAACCCAAACAAGTAAATAAAACGGGGCTCGTCAGAGCCCCCTTTATATATTCACATTAACCAAAAATTATTAATTATGACTCCATTCCAACAAGCAGTACTAAATGTACAAGCCGGAAAACAAAACGTTCCAACCGTAGGTACTTCAGAGGGTATGATCAATTTCTTCAGCTACCAGCTCGCCGTACACAAGTTTTACCTGAGCCTGATGGCTAAGGGGATCCAGAACCGACAAGTGAAGCTCCGTGATCTTAAAAATTATTATGGGCTTAAAGGCCGTACAGCAGCAGATTGCCTACCCCAATTCCTCCAGTTAATGGAACAATTTACAGGTAAACCAGCAATTTAAATTAATCGGGGCTCGTCAGAGCCCCATTTATATCTTCCCATTAACCAAAAAATAAAAACCATGGACACAAATAAAATCGACACCCCAACCTTAATTGTAATTGTAATTTTAATGATGGGTCTTATAAACGGTCTTATGAGCTGTACCAGCTCCAGATCCGTCTACCAGCAGGATCAAGAGGGGATCGTGTGGAAGACGGGTCCTAAAGTGTCAACAGTAACCGGTTATAAGTATGAATAAACGGGGCTCGGCACAATTACAATCATACATTCACGGTATAAAAATTAAAACATGAAAAAATTAATCGTCATTAAAGCAGTAGTATTATTAGTATTAGTAGCACTAGCAGTATCAAGTTGTAGAACAGGTTACGGGTGTAGGGGTAGAGAAAGTTGGGGTAAAATGGTAAAACGAATCAACAGACCATAATTAAATAAAACGTGACGGGGCAGAGCCCCACTCGTATATTCACGGTATAAGAATTAAATAGTCAGGTGGCGGAATTGGTAGACGCAACGAAAGTAGAGCAAGATGGCCCAATCCTATTAGGAGCGAATAAGCTACTCTATACAGGTTCGAATCCTGTCCTGACTACAAAACAATAATAATAACATTATGACAACAACAGTAACCAGAGTGAACGTAGCCGATCTAAAGCCCGGGTACAGTATATTCGGCAATAAGGGTAACGTGTGGAACGATACAGCCCACATCTACAAGTCCGGCGAGGGTAACCTGTGCGGTACACCCGCCCTCAGTACCAACTGGGCACGCATTGAGGGGGTGGAGACGATCGGCTGCCCCAATTGCCTAGCACGGTATAATAATCAACCCGTAAGCGATGATTATATCCAACAACTAGCACAGCATATGGTTAATACGGGTAAATAAACTATACGGACACATCAATTAAACCGGACGGGGCTGGGCACAGTCTCGTTCCTATATTCACGGTATAAAATTAATAATTATGAATACAGAATTAGTAAAGCAAGCAGTTGAATTATTCGTTGAGACGATCCCAATGGCTACTATGGACGTTGATCACCCCCAGTTCCACCACCTGTACTCCCAGGAGTGTAAGTTATTCGGGTTGATGAGACGTATGAATGAGGATGAGCGTGGGGAGTATGGACGCCAGGTGAGAGCGATACAGCCGGAGGACGGGGAATAACCCCGTTCACCGTAATAATAATTAAACCAATAAAACCAAGTAACGATGAAAGTAAGATACACACCCGGAACACCAGATGGTCTCGTGGGTAAAACCCACACGGTGGAAATAGTGGAGATGATGATCGTGGAAGCTAAGCACATCGACGCCCCATTACTTAAATCGGTGAAGATCAAGTACGCGGACGGTAAGTACGAGACGATTAGTGGAACTAAGCTGTTCGATTCGATCAATATGATCCAGAAGGCGGTTCATAAGATGGTTGAGTAGATCGGTGCTAGCGGGCCGATAGCGTTTGATAGCGCCCCGCGCGCGGGATGATCGCGATCTGCTCCCATGCCAATTGCGGTCCATCGATAGGCCGTGTGCGGCACGACAAAAAAGATATGTATTCTCAACGCGAACACGATCTCTACCCATCGACAGTATATACACATATACGCGTCTCCAAATCGCATCTCCAATTTCCGAAATAACCCCTTTTGGACCCCTTTGCAAAATCCCAAAATCTCCTCTTAAACGATCTTTTTTGTATAGGCAAAGTATATACATTATATTCACTACATGACAACACTTCAATACATTTTATTCTATTTAGGAAATACACTATGGTTCTATGTAGGATATAAAATTGGTAAAAATAATAAATGGAATTAGACATAAAACCAACAGATAAAGTTTGTGCCAATTGCATTTATTTATTACGAATGATTGCTATTGGACAAGGAATTAGATGCGGATATGAAGACGGAAATTATAAACCAGTCCCATCATTTAGACACACATGCGAAAACTTTAAAAATAAACATACAGATGAAACCAATTGATATGTTTCTCACTAAAGAGGCGTTTAATGAATATGCTAAGCGCTTACGCGAAGAGCAAGCTAAAGAATACGGTATGACACTCGAAGAGTGGGATCAAGCCGTACTTGATGGTAAAACAGTTGAGAAGAAAATTAACCATAATACCCAGCCACCTACTAATAACGACAATAAATAAGTTATGTTAAAACACATTACACTAACCGAAGCCAAAGGATACCGCAAATTAATTCCAGAAATTGATTTAGCGGAACACATGCGTATGGCTACAGCTTTTACTCTCGAGCCTGATCCTGATAATCCTAAATTCGATATTGTTACTTATTACGGTGACATCCGTGGTGGTTTAGCTGACGATATATCAGGTGATCTTATTAATCCCCACTACGTCTATATTCTTACTAATCCTTCTATTCCCGGTATTGTTAAAATCGGTTTTACGGAGCGTAATGTGTTTGATCGTTTAAGAGAAATTAATTCTGCTCCGGGTGTTGTTATACCATGGAATGTAGCTTGGTCATATAAGTGTCCTCAAGGACGTGCTCTTGAAAGTGAAATACATTCTCATCTCGAACATATGGGTCTTCGCCCTAATGTTAAACGTGAAGGTTTCTCTATTAGTGTTACCGACGCAATTAAAATTATTGAAGAATTAGGTCAAAAATATCAAAAACCCCTATAATATGGAAAAATATATTTCTACAATTTTCAAAATTGGTATTCTACTTTGGCTTATTGTCATTTTAATGGAAGTAAATAAAATTAAACATGATATCGACCAAATTAAACGTCTAAATGTCGACACCATCACTGTCACTACCTACGCTCCCGTCCCCGCTCAAACCGACGCTACTCCGTTTATTACTGCTAGTGGTTTTAAATTGCATAAGAACCCACGCAAACAACGAGTTATCGCTGTTAGTCGCGATTTAAAGCGCAAGATGCGGTGGGGACAACGCGTTCGCGTTGAAGGTGCTGGTAAGTACGATGGCATATACGTAGTAGAGGACGTGATGAATCGTCGGTTCAAAAAGCGAATAGATATTCTAATAAATCCGTCTGATAAGCCTAATATGTTTAAGCAAGTTAGATTGTATAAAGTTTGAAGTAAGTAGTATATACGGAAAAGAATGTGGCATAGAATCTCTATAATGGGGTATTCTATGCTTTTTATTATATTTATTATCAACAATGAGTACTTATAATATTAAACTTGAGGATAAAGCAGCATTTATAAATCGCCTTGATAAAATAGGGGTTGGTGTTGATAGTTATGAAGTTAAAGATGATAAGTTAAAAGGTACTTTTGAATTTATTGTAGATGATCCTGCAGTAGATAGTATGGTTAAAACTATTTTAAAACAAAGCCCAAAAATAACCCAAATTAAAGAAATGGAAAACAAAAAGAAACTAACTAAAGAGCAATTAATAAAAATAATTCGTGAAGAATTAGGTAGTGCTACTAAAACAGAAAAAAAGAAATCACCACTAAATGAAATTAATTGGGATATTTTAGGCCCAGCATTAGGTGTTACTTTACCAGGTATGGCTGCTGCTTTTGCTGCTATTAAATCAAGTGTATCTGCTGCTAAAAAGCAATTACAAGGTCAAATTAATCCTGAAACAGGTCAACCATATACCGATGAGGAAATTAAAGCAGGTGTAATGAGAGGATTAGTTGATAAGATGCAAAGTTTTGGTGGTGAATAATTGATTTTAATTAAAAATAATAAACTTAGGCAATTCTATAAGAGTTGCCTATTTTTTTGGAAGTATAAAATTCTTTCCGTAACTTCAACCTACAAGCGGTTTGAAAAGGTTAAGGAAAAAAGGGAGGAATGAAAGGAATGAGGGAACATGAAGGGTCGTATATTTATATGTAAATATATATTATGAGATATAAAAACAACGTATTAGATAAATTGAGTCAAGCAGACGCCCTAGTAAATCGTCTTGCTATTCAAGTAAATAGAAATCTAAGTAAAGAAGAAACAGTAGAAACTCTTACTATGTTGAAAGAACAAATTGAATCTACTCGTGAAATAATTTCTATTGAGCATGATGAATTTGAACAACAATTTAGACCACAATAATAGTTTATGAATGTAGTTATGTGGGTGATTATAATTCACCTAATTGAAATAATAGGTATTGCCGGATATCTTTTAATTCGTAAAAATAGTAAATTAGAACGAGTAGTAGCCGAACAACAGAATTATATTGATGCTATCAGTATCATTATTCAAGATTCCGAAAATACTATTAGAGAATTAGATGCTCGTGGAGCATTTGAATCCGATGATGAAGTTGGTACTTTCTTTAGAAATTTAAAACAAATACAAGAAGTACTAAACGGATTTAATACTCGCAAAAACTAGTTTGGTTCCGATATTTTTTGTTATTATATTATTGTAAACATAAAATATCACAATGACAACTTACTACGAAGACGATAACCTAGATATATTTCTAGAACCTGAAAAAATTGCCCTAAATAAACGAGGACAACCCCGTAAACGTAAACCTAAGGAACCTCGAATCTATTTTACATCAGATACTGAAGAAGCAATTATTGAATATCTAGCTTCTACTGATCAAGATTTCCGCAATCGACTTTATAGTGACCGTATAGAGTATGCGTTTTATAAGCTTGCAGAAAATATAATTCATACCTTTAAATTTTACTACACAGATTCAGATACAATTGAAGAGTTAAAACATGAAGTTGTAACATTCCTACTTGAAAAACTTCACTTATACGATCAATCTAAAGGTAAAGCATATTCTTATTTTGGCACTATTGCTAAACGTTATTTAATTGTTTATAATAATAATAACTATAAGAAATTACAAGAACATGCTGACGTTGAGGAATTAAATGAAGATAAAGGATTCCTACATGAAACTATAAAAGAACAAGAAGAGCAATCCAATCCTGATAATTTTATTGATCAATACGTCAGATATATCGATAAATATCTTTATCAATTATTTCCAAAACAGCAAGATGCTCGTACAGCAGATGCAATAATGGAATTATTTCGTAAACGCGAAACGTTAGAAATATTTAATAAAAAAGCACTATACATTTATATTCGTGAAATAACCGACACTTCTACCCCTCATATTACCAGAGTAACTAAGAAATTAGATACATTACGTACTCGTTTATTTAATGAGTATTATCAACATGGATATATAAAGATTTAAGTATACATATTTATTGATAAACATAAGCTATGGCTAATTTTGACGATATAACCCTATTTGGTAGTACGTCATTATCCGATATATTTAAACAAATTCATCGTAATAATAAGGATACTGACAAGCAGATTAATGAACTTATTGATGCTCTAAAACCTCTTGCATCATCTAATGCTGGTTCGGCAGTAATGTTAATGCCTACTGTGAAAGATTTAATTGATGTTAATGTAAAAAATAACGAACAATTGATTAAAATGGCAGGTATTGCGCAACGTGCATCAACTGCTAATGGCCCTTCTACATCAGCTGATTTCTTTGATCCAGCAGAAATACAACAGCTACTAGAAGAACAACGTGCTGTTCAACAGGAAGGACAAAAATTAATACAAACCACTGAGACTATACAACATCAAATTGATAATAAATGAGAATTAGGGAAAATTTAGGTGGATTATCAGCTCTAGCTACAAAAAATAAAATTCCTACTTCTACTCAGAAATCTCAAATGGGAAGAGTAGCTGGGGTGATCACTACTAAAAATACTCCTAATAGAGAACTCTTTGAAAAATATAATGGATATTCGGGAATAGGAACAATATTTTATATTGATTATAATCAATCAGTAAACGTAGATATATCTACAGTAGATTTAAATAAATGTAGAGTAGCTCAACCTTTACTTTCAGGAATACAAAGTTATCCCTTAGTTGGTGAAGTAGTACAAATAGTAGATGGTCCTTCTCCTGTATCTCAAGTATCAAATACAGCAACTCAAAAATATTACACAGGAACTGTTAATATATGGAATGATGTTCAACAAAATTCTCCTTCAACAGGTCAGTTAGGTAAAACATTTATTGAATCTTCTGATGTAAGGAGACTTGTTCCATTTGAGGGAGATAATATATACCAGGGAAGAAAAGGTAATGGCATAAGATTTGGAAGTACTGTAAAAAGATTTTCAAATATAAATGAATGGAGCTCAGTTGGAAATGATGGTGATCCTATCACTATATTAGTAAATGGATATGTAACCACAGATACTAATTCTTTAGATCCTAACGTAGAAGAAATAAATAAAGAAAAATCTTCTATTTATTTAACATCAACTCAAAAACTCCCCCTAACTCCTGGAGCAAGTATAATTAATCCTAGAGTTAATACTGTATCTCCTAAAAATTATAATTCATCTCAGATAATATTTAATAGTGATAGGATAACTCTTAATTCTAAAAAAGATGAAGTTTTATTATTTGCTAAAACTAATATAGAATTAAATAGTGATAATATTATTAATATAAATGCGGGTGGATTAGCACATATAAATTCACCTTCTATAGCCTTAGGTACCAAATCTGACGGAACTTACCCAACAGAACCAGTTCTATTAGGAGGAAAAACGTATGCTCTATTACTAGATATATGTGGTGCTTTAACCTCTCTTGCTGGATTTTTATCTTCTGCTACTGTAGCAACATCTGAAGGAGCTATGGCTGTTACTGATTGTAATTTAGCAGGGGAACAATTATTTGCCGATATAGATAATATATTAACGAAATTAGATACTATTACATCAAATAAAGTATATACAACATAATGGCAACCCCTATAAATCTCAACCCAACTACTGTTCAACCATCATCACCTCCTACTCCACCAGTATCAGGAAATGTTGCCTCTTTAGCTAATCCTAGTACTTTATCTAATTTAAAAAATTCTCAATTACCTAAAACTTTTGGAGACCAAGTAAAAAAAGAAGCAGTTGCTAAAGTTAAACAAGGTTTAGTTCAATCTACTTTAGCTAGACTATATGAAGAAAAAGCAAGACTAATTCAAGCAGGAATTCAACTTGATATAGAACATCAAATTACTCTTCAAAAATTACAAGCTCAAAATACGCCAAAAAAACAAGTTCAAAATGGTCAAACAGTTGATATACCAGCAGAATTAAGTGATGAGGAATATCAAAAAGCAGTAGAAGCAGAAAATCAAAACTATCAAGAAGCTCAAACTCTTATCCAAACTCAAAAAGAACAAAATCAAAAGGATATAGATAATTACTTAAAAGATCCTTTTAAAAAACAAAAAGATTTATTAAAAAAATTAAAATTATCTAGAAAGCAAAAACAAAAAAGAAATAAAGAAGAAAAATCTAAAGCAAGAAAAGCAAGAATTAAATCTGTTTTAAAAAATGCTAAAAAAAGTTTAGCTCCTATCTTAACTCTCCTTTTAACTAATAAAATAGCTGAGCTTGTAGCTCAAAATAGTAAAATAAAAAAATTAGTAGATGATACTAATGCTATAATTATAGAAGCTAATGAATCAGGGGACCCTACAAAATTAAATAATGCTAAAATAGCCAGAGATAATGCTATTAAAATTATTCAAGATAATGAAAATAAAATTATAAAAATTAGAGATCAAATTAATAGAATCTCAACTTATATTAACATATTCACAATTATAGTTACTATTATATCAGCTATCCCTATTCCAACAGCAGTTCCTCCTGGGATAGGTATTCCAACTAATCTAATTATTAAATTAGTTAAAATATTAGATAAAGCAAATCGTATACTTTTAACTTTAAGTGCTTTAATTCCCATATTAATAGCATGTTTAGAAAAAGCTATTAGTATATTACAAGATTTAAGGGCACAATTATTAGATATAAATGGTCAACTAGAAGTAGCGTCAGTTAGTGGAGTACCAGGAACTGAGTTTTTATTAAATAGTAGTAATGAAGGGGGAGTTGGAGATGGAGCAGATACAAATAATGGTATAATTCAAACTGAATATAAAGGATTTAAATTTGCTATTAAAGAAGAAACAGGACCTAAAGCTATAGTAGTAAGAGGATATAAACGTCGTTATGCCGTAGCTATAGATGTAAATAATGTAGAAGTATTAAAAAGTGATTTATCTTTTACATTAGATCCTAACGACCTAATTGAACAATTAAAAATAGCAATAGATAGATTAGTATTAAGAAATGGAGGAACATTATCTTCTTCCGGTAATTCTAATAATACTGAAAATGCCGATATTAATGGTATTAATAACAATGGAAGTCTTATTCCTAATAATAATTCTTCATCATCTAGTGGAGGTGGATATAGTTCTTTAATAAGTTCTCTTAAAGTTTTAACAGACACTCCTCCTCAACCCGAAACTATTAAAGGCCCAACAGGAACTTTATCAACAAAAATTCCATTAAGTATTCCTAAAAAAGCATTTTATGCTGGGTTAGTATTATCTCCCTTCCCACCTACACCACCAAATGTAAAAGTAGATGCTGCTTTTATACTCAAAAAAGATGTAGAATGGCAAGCAAGATATAAAGCATATCAAAGAAGAAATCAAAAAATAATAAATAACACATCTTCTCCATCTTAAAATATTTATTTATATGAACGTTAAATTATTTAAAAAACTAATCAGAGAAGCAGTAATCGAGGCACTCCATGAAGAATTACCCGATATTATTAATGAAACATTAACAAAGCAGAATAAACAACCTATTCGCGAAGGTAAAACGTTTAATTTTACTAGTGCTGATGCTCAATTACCCGGAGATGTACGTAGCTCATTAATGGCTAAAATGGGTGCTGAGTTTGGTTTTCAACCACAACGTAACGATTTAAAAGTTATTGATGCTGTTGATGAAACAACTGGTGAAAAAGTAAACCCATATTTAGCATTTATTAATGACGCGGCTAATAATATGACAGCTCAAGATAGATCAGGATTAAGACAATTAGATTAATATGCCTACTCAAACAATACGAGTTAATCCGTTAGACTTGCAAAAAAATATTGCAATTGGAGTATCTTTACCTTTTAGTGGACCTGCTGGTCCTTTTAATAAAACATATAGTACTAAAGA
>OCVQ010001437.1_pt1 | contig 18065 bp, 17 predicted proteins | sample 1539061 | NCBI WGS metagenome assembly OCVQ01 (sample SAMEA3355526, study PRJEB22509) | marine metagenome | biome: marine; feature: river plume; material: water | place: USA | collected 2010-08-08 | depth 0.5 m | reverse complement strand
CAGGCATCAAAGAGCTGCAAGCCGCCAAAGTGGGCGACACCATCACTTTGGAAAAGAAGCTCCCCAACAATTTAGGTCCTGCCGAGAAGGCATTGCCAGGTTTCAAGGAAATTCAGCCGCAAGTGTTCGCTGGTTTGTACCCCACTGAAGCCAACCAATACGACTCTTTGCGAGACGCACTTGAAAAACTGAAGCTCAACGATTCATCTTTGCATTACGAAGCTGAGGTTTCTCAAGCCCTTGGATTTGGCTTTCGCTGTGGCTTCTTGGGTTTGTTGCACATGGAAATTGTGCAGGAGCGCCTCGAGCGGGAATTTGACCAAGATCTGATCACGACGGCACCCAGTGTGGTGTATCAAGTTGTCAAAGGCGATGGTGAGGTGGTGATGGTTGAGAACCCCGCCAAAATGCCCGACCAAGGCAAGATGCTAGAGATTCGGGAACCCATTGTCACGGTGCATTTGTACATGCCCCAAGATTATGTTGGCCCTGTCATGACACTGGCCAACGTCAAGCGGGGCGTCCAACTCAACATGTCCTATCACGGTCGACAGGTCATGCTCACTTATGAGATGCCCTTGGGCGAAATCGTTTTGGACTTTTTTGACAAATTGAAATCGGTCTCACGAGGCTATGCTTCGATGGATTACGAATTCAAAGAATACCGCGCCTCCGATGTGGTGAAAGTCGATATTTTGCTCAACGGCGAGAAGGTCGATGCACTTTCCATCATCGTCCACCGCACGCAGTCGGCCTATCGCGGCCGTGCTGTGGTGGCCAAAATGCGTGAAATTATCAGCCGTCAAATGTTCGATGTGGCCATTCAGGCGGCCATTGGTGCCAACATCATTGCCCGTGAAACGGTTAAAGCCTTGCGTAAAAACGTGCTCGCCAAGTGCTATGGTGGTGATATCTCGCGTAAACGCAAATTGCTCGAGAAACAAAAAGCGGGTAAAAAACGAATGAAACAAATTGGCTCAGTTGAGGTGCCGCAAGAGGCATTCTTGGCTATTTTGCAGGTAGAAGATTGATGGAAGTCATAACCGGGTTTTTGCTGGCTGCCTTGCTAGCTTATGCAGGTGCTTGGTACAGCGGCATGATTGAAGGCAACTTTGCCTTGCTGATGCTCATGGCGGTCATCATTTCAGGCGTTTATTGGCTGGCTGAAAAGTTTTATTTTTGGCCGCAGCGACTTAAAGCAGTCGAACAACTTGACCAAGAAAAAGCCAAGCGCCAACAAGAATTGTCCAAAATGGGCATCGATCGACAAGACACCGAAACGGGCGAAGCGCGCGATCGACTTCTCATGCAACCCTGGTGGTTGGACTGGACTGCGGGATTATTCCCGGTCATTTTGGTCGTTTTTGTGCTTCGCTCATTTTTATTTGAGCCCTTCAAAATTCCATCTGGTTCCATGATTCCAACTCTGTGGATCGGCGACTTGATTTTGGTGAATAAATTTCACTACGGCGTTCGTTTGCCAGTGGTCAACCTCAAACTAACCCAAGGTACGCCCGTTGCGCGCGGTGATGTGATGGTTTTTCGTTACCCCCCGCGCCCCAGTGTGGATTACATCAAACGGGTGGTGGCTATACCGGGTGATCAAGTTGCCTATCTGAACAAAAAACTCACGATCAATGGCGTGCCTGTGCCAACCGAGGCCTTGCCAGAGTTTTTTGATGAGTCCGTCATGCGCTACTTCAAACAATCGCAGGAAAAATTGGGCACTCAGCCACACAATTTGATTGTGGATGACGAGCGTCCTGCCTTCATTCCGGGCGCTGACGATTTTCCTTATAGAGATCAGTGCAACTACACCGTAGAGGGTGTCGTTTGCAAGGTGCCTGAAGGACATTACTTCATGATGGGCGACAATAGAGACAATTCTCTTGATTCACGCTATTGGGGTTTTGTGCCCGACGCCAATATCGTTGGTCGGGCGTTTTTTGTTTGGATGAATTTTGGAAATCTGGGACGCATTGGCGCATTCAATTGAGCTTACTGCCCCGAATTTGACAACATTCATTGAAATTGCCACTTATTAAATTCACTTTCAGGCTATCCGTTTGAACGACGATCTCAGTCAATTGCAAGTTCGCCTTCAGCATACCTTCAAAGATGCGAGTTTGCTCGAGCGTGCGGTGACGCACCGCAGTTACTCAGCTGATCACAACGAACGCCTCGAGTTTTTGGGTGATTCAGTTTTAAACCTAGCCGTTGCCCATTTACTCTACGCCCAATTGAGTGATTTACCCGAGGGTGATTTGTCTCGCGTCAGAGCCAATTTGGTCAAGCAAGAAACGCTGCATCAATTGGCCCTTACGCTTCAAATTCCAGTTTGCCTTAAGTTGGGGGAGGGTGAGTTGAAATCGGGTGGACAGCGCCGACCCTCTATTTTGGCCGATACCTTGGAAGCCTTGCTAGGTGCTGTTTTCCTGGATGCAGGTTATGAAGTCGCAGAACAATTGGTGCACAGATTGTTTCAAAACGTTGAAATTAATCCGCAGATGCAGGCCGCTGCCAAAGACCCCAAAACAGAATTGCAAGAATGGCTGCAAGGCCGAAAATTGCTACTGCCTCAGTATTCTGTGGTCGCCACATCGGGCGCAGCACACCGACAAATTTTTGATGTCGCTTGCGACATTCCCGAACTCAGTCTCTCACAGCACGGTAGCGGCCCCTCGCGACGTGCTGGTGAGCAAGCCGCGGCAGCTGCCATGCTTGAAATTTTGAAAGTCAAGGCCCGCGGATGAACACAGAAACCAACCCCGCCCAACGTTGCGGTTTGGTCGCCATTGTTGGCAAGCCCAATGTGGGCAAATCGACTTTGCTCAATGCGCTGGTGGGCCAAAAAATCAGCATCACGTCGCGCAAAGCGCAAACCACACGTCACCGCATTACGGGCATTCGCACAGAAGGCCCTACCCAGTATGTGTTTGTTGACACACCAGGCTTTCAAACCCGCCACAACACGGCGCTCAACAAGTCTTTGAACAAAACAGTATTGGGTGCGGTGGGCGATGTCGATTTGGTGCTGTTCGTGGTGGAAGCAGGCATGTTCAATACGGCCGACGCCAAAGTCTTGACTTTGCTCAAACCCGATGTGCCTGTTTTGTTGATTGCCAATAAGTTGGACACCGTTAACCGACGCGAAGAGTTGGCGCCTTGGCTCAAAGACATGCAAGAGCGCCATCCCTTCACAGAATTTGTACCGATGTCGGCCAAAAATGCCAAAGACATTGAACGTCTGATGGGGTATTGCGAAAAATACTTGCCAGAACAAGCGTGGATGTACGGTGAAGATGAACTCACTGACCGAAGCGAAAAGTTTTTGGCCAGTGAAATTGTTCGTGAAAAATTGTTTCGTTTCACGGGGGATGAATTGCCCTACACCTCCACCGTGGTCATTGATAAATTCGAAGAAGAACCCAGCCGTTCAGCCAATCGCATGATTCGCATTGCCGCCACCATTGTGGTGGAGCGCGAGGGCCATAAAGCCATGGTCATTGGCGACAAAGGTGAGCGCCTGAAGCGCATTGGCACTGAAGCACGCCAAGAGTTGGAAAAGCTCATGGATGCCAAAGTCTTTATTGAGTTGTGGGTCAAGGTTCGCTCTGGCTGGGCCGACGACGAAGCGCGTGTTCGCTCCTTCGGTTACGAGTAAAAAGGGCAGCCCATGGCCGCTGTCTTGAAACGAATTTCGGATGAGCCTGCCTATGTGCTTCACCGCTACGACTGGAGCGAGTCCAGCCTTATCTTGGAAGTGTTCACTCGACATCATGGGCGCATAGCCTTGGTTGCCAAAGGTGCCAAAAAACCAAGCTCCTCGTTCAGGCCTGTTTTATTGCCGCTTCAAGCCATTCAGGTAAGCTATGGCGGCGATGCCGACATTCGAACCTTGAAGTCAGTAGAGTGGATCGGTGGTCATGTCATGCCAACAGGCGATGCGCTGCTTTCGGGGTACTACCTGAATGAGTTGTTGTTGCGCCTTTTGGCGCGCGATGATCCTCATTCCAAATTGTTTGATGCCTACGCTGCCACCGTGCGCGTCATGGCCACAGAGCCAGGCGAATTGCTGCAGGCGTCTCTTAGAGTGTTTGAGTTGCTCTTGCTTCGAGAGATTGGACTGCTGCCCAGTTTGAATTCTCAGACCCTCACCATGGCTGACCTGGATGAGGCGAGAGACTATTGTTTGGTGCCCGAAGGCGGCTTGCGATTGGCGCATCGCGATGATCGTCACGCCTTGAGCGGCGTTCAATGGCTGGCGCTGCAAAACGCCTTGGATGGAGAATCCCCCTTTACAGACACGCTTCGTTTGAGCTTAGACATGTTGACGCCACTTCGCACCCAACTTCGCACCTTACTCAATTACCATTGTGGTGTCGGCACTTTAAAGACCCGTCAAATGATGATCGACATTCAAAGTTTGTGAGACCTTCATGACCCCTCATTCCAAAACGGCGCTGTCCGTCAATGTCAACAAAGTAGCCTTGCTGCGCAATTCACGCCACTTGGGTATTCCCAGTGTTCTGAAAGCGGCTCAGATGTGCCTAGAAGCGGGTGCCCAGGGTATTACCATTCACCCCCGCCCCGATGAGCGTCACATTCGTGCCTCTGACGTGTTTGACCTGGCCGACTTGATGAAGCGTTGGCCAGACAGGGAATTCAACATTGAAGGCAATCCGTTTCACCAATTGATGGATTTTGTGAGAACTTACCGGCCGCACCAAGTGACCTTCGTGCCCGACAGCGAGGGTCAACTCACCAGCGATCACGGCTGGTCATTTCCCAAAGATGCCGACACACTGAAGCCCTTGATTGACGAGTGCAAGTCCTTGGGTGTTCGCGTCAGTTTGTTCATGGACCCTGATCCCAATCAAATGGTTTTTGTGAAGCAAGTTGGTGCCGATCGTGTGGAGTTGTACACCGAGCCCTACGCAGCAAGCTTTGGCACACCCCCTAACGATGCTTGTTTGGCAGAGTACGTCAGCACTGCTAAGGCAGCCATTGAGCAAGGCTTGGGCGTCAATGCCGGACATGATTTGAACCAAGACAACCTGCCCAAGTTTGCTCAAGCTGTGCCGGGTTTGTTGGAGGTCTCCATTGGCCACGCCTTGATGGCCGACGCACTAGAGGTGGGATACGCTGCTACAGTGCGTGGCTACTTAAGTGCCTTAGGCCGATGATCAAAGCCCTGGCCCCTTTATTTTGAATTGAACGAGCAGACTTCCAACATGATTTACGGCATCGGTACCGATCTGTGTGATGTCAGGCGCATCAGAGCCAGCTTGGAAAAGCATGGCGACCGCTTTGCTCAAAAGGTTTTGAGCGACCAGGAGTTTGCAACTTACAAAGCGCGCAGCGCCAGATGGCCAGAACGGGGTGTTCGTTATGTGGCCACACGATTTTCTGCCAAGGAAGCTTTTAGCAAGGCCATTGGGATGGGCATGCGCATGCCAATGACATGGCGCTCGTGCGAAATTGGCAAACTGCCTTCTGGCCAACCTGTGATTGTTTTGCACGATGCCTTGAAAATCTGGTTTGAGTCCCAACATCTCAAAGCACACATCAGCGTCACTGACGAAGCAGATTACGCGGGAAGTTATTGCATCGTAGAAAAAACCGAATGAACATCCAAGCACCACTCATCATCGACATTGAAGGCTTTGAGCTCACAGCTGCCGACAAAAAACGCCTAAAAAACCCGTTGACGGGCGGCCTCATTTTGTTTGGACGCAATTGGCAAAGCCGCGCGCAGCTCACGGCTTTGTGTGCAGACATCAAGGCTGTTCGAAAAGATGTGTTGATTTGCGTCGACCACGAAGGCGGCAGGGTTCAACGTTTTAGAAACGATGGCTTCACACATTTGCCTGCCATGCGACGATTGGGCGAAATGTGGGCCCAAGATGGCAAAGGTCTGGCAGGTGAAGGTGTTTTAAAGGCTTGCAAAGCCGCCACAGCAGTGGGCTACTTATTGGCTGCAGAGTTGCGCGCCTGTGGTGTTGATTTGAGTTTCACGCCCGTTCTTGATTTGGACTATGGCGAAAGCAGCGTCATTGGTGATCGCGCTTTCAGCCGCGATGCCCGCAATGTCAGTTTGCTGGCCAAAAGTCTGATGCATGGCTTGCAGCGTGCAGGCATGGGCAATTGCGGCAAGCATTTTCCAGGACACGGTTACGTCAAGGCCGATTCACATGTCGACATCCCCGTCGACAAGCGCAGCCTGAAAGCCATCCTTCAAGATGATGCCAAGCCCTATGAGTGGTTGAGCAACGAGTTGGGTGCTGTCATGCCCGCGCACGTCATTTATCCCAAGGTGGACTCACGACCTGCTGGGTTCTCCCAAAAATGGGTCCAAGAAATTTTGCGCGAACAATTGGAATTCACTGGCGCAGTGTTCAGTGACGATTTGTCGATGCTAGGCGCACGTGTGTTGGATGGCCAACCCATCAGCTTCACAAAAGCTGTCTTGGCGGCGCTCGAAGCTGGATGTGATGTGGCCTTGCTGTGCAATCAATCCTTGAAGGGCAGCAAAGTCATTGACGAGGTCTTAGAAGGTCTTGCCGAAGCGCAAGTCAAGGGCTGGTGGCAGCCTAATGACTTGAGTGAAGCACGACGCTTGGCGCTGCTGCCCACCTTGCCCGCCTTGGCTTGGGATGATTTGGTGCGGTCTGTCCATTACCAACAAGCCTTGGCTTGCTTGCCCTGATATGCAATTGATTGCTTGGATTTTTAAAATCTTTTTCAGTTTGCTAGGACTGGTTTTTGTCTTAGGCACACTGTGTATCTTGCTATTGGCTTTAATTTCTGGCGCGCTTTGGTCTTTGGTTCGTGGCCGAAAACCCGAAGTGGCCGTGGTCTGGCAGCGCTATCAAGACATGGCTCGCAACAAAGCACCGTTTGGTGCTTGGCGCACAGGCTCGCAAAATACGCCAGAGGTGGTAGACGTTGAGGTTAAAGAAGTGACCGAGGTGGCCCGACCACCAGAACATTTGCCTAAACAATAAAAGAACGCCGGCTTTTGGCGCTCTTTTTTTAATCGTGCTCTCGCTTCAGCGCTGGAAACAAAATCACATCGCGAATGCTGGGGCTGTCAGTTAGTAGCATCATCAATCGGTCAATGCCAATGCCGCAACCGCCAGCGGGTGGCATGCCGTATTCCAAGGCGCGCACAAAGTCGTGGTCAAAGAACATGGCTTCATCGTCGCCGCTGTCTTTGGCGTCCACTTGCGCTTGAAAGCGTGCCACTTGGTCTTCGGCGTCGTTCAATTCTGAAAAGCCATTGCCAAATTCACGGCCAGTGATGTAGAGCTCAAAGCGCTCTGTGACCTCAGGGCGAAGGTCGTTGGCGCGTGCCAAGGGTGAAATTTCGGTGGGGTGTTCCATGATGAACGTGGGCTGCCACAACTTGTCTTCGACTGTTTCTTCAAAGTACAAAACTTGCAAGCCGGCCAATGATTTTTTAGACAATTTGTTCTTGGCTTCGCTCATGCCCAGTTTTTGCAAGGCTTGAATGAGCCATGTTGCGTCGTCAACTTTGTCGCCAGCGTCTGTGTGCTTCAGAATGGCTTCTCGAATGGTGAGGCGCTCAAAAGGTTTGGCCAAATCGACGGGTTTGCCACCATAGGTCAGTTGCAAATGACCTGCTGCATTCATGGCGGCGTCACGCACCAACTCTTCGGTAAAGCCCATCAAGTCTTGGTAGTTCCAATAAGCCGCGTAGAACTCCATCATGGTGAATTCGGGGTTGTGGCGAACGGAAATGCCCTCATTGCGGAAGTTGCGGTTGATTTCGAACACCCGCTCAAACCCCCCCACCAACAAGCGTTTCAAGTACAACTCAGGCGCAATGCGCAAGTACATTTCTTGGTCAAGCGCATTGTGGTGTGTGGCAAAGGGCCGAGCGTTGGCACCGCCAGGAATAGGGTGCAACATGGGTGTTTCAACTTCTAAGAAGTCGTGTTTGACCATGAAATCGCGAAGACCGCTGACGGCTTTGCTGCGGGCAGTGAAACGTTTGCGCGCATCTTCGTCCATCATCAAATCAACATAGCGCTGACGGTACTTGATTTCTTGATCGGCCACGCCGTGGAACTTGTCGGGCATGGGGCGCAGGCTCTTGGTCAGCATGCGCACGCTGGAGGCGTGCAATGACAATTCGCCCATTTTGGTTTTGAACAAATAGCCTTCGGCCGCCACGATGTCGCCCAGGTCCCAATGCTTGAAATCGTTGTAGGCTTCTTCGCCAATGTCGTCGCGTGTGACGTAAATTTGGAAGCGACCGGTTGCATCTTGCAAGGTGGCAAAACTGGCCTTGCCCATCACACGCTTGAGCATCATGCGACCTGCAATTTTGGCTGTGGTTGGAACAATGCCTTCGCCTTTTAAGGTTTCAGCCGCCTTTTCACCATGGGCATTTGTGAGGCCTGCTGCGCGATCTTCGGGCTTGAAGTCATTGGGGAAGGCAACGCCTTTGCCCTCTTTTTGCGCTTCTCGCATGGCTTTAAGCTTGCTTCTGCGTTCGGCAATCAGTTGGTTCTCGTCAACGATGGGGGCGGTTTGATTTTCTGCTGGCGTGTCTGACATGAGGAGCGATTCTAAAGTGAGGGCTACAACAGCCCTTAAATACGCTGAAATTCAGCGGGAATCCGTTATTTTACGATTGCTTCGGGCTCAGGCTATCATTTGTGATCTTGGAGGTCTCCAGTGTTTCTACAAATAGTCAATTTGATCTTGGATGTCGCCACAGGTTTGGTGGGTGGCGCTTGTCTGATGCGATTGGTGATGCAATGGCAACGCCTGCCTTTTCAGAACCCCATTGGGCGCTTTGTTTTTGCTGTGACCGATTGGATGGTGATGCCGCTCAGACGTTTTTTGCCAGCCATTGGCCGTTTGGACACAGCCAGTCTGGTGGCGGCATGGTTGATGAAATTGAGCCATGTCACTGCCATGTGGGTGCTTACAGGCACTCAAGCGGCTTTTCTGGGCATTTTGGTGGCCAGTCTGTTTGGCGTCTTGCACTGGCTGGTATCTGGCCTCAGCGTCATTATTTTGCTGTATGCCGTCTTGTCTTGGGTGCAGCCCAACAGCGGCAGCATGATGCTTTTATCTCGGTTGGTAGAGCCTTGGTTGGCGCCTATTCGAAATGCTTTGCCGCAGCCAGGCGGCATTGACTTGTCGCCATTGGTGTTGCTGGTGATCTTGCAAATTGCCGGCATGTTGCTGGCAGGTTTGCAACATGGGGGGTTCTAAACGCAGCGAACTTGTGTTTGCTGCTTGAACTGAATCAGCTAACCGCGTCGGCCGATTGACGTGTGAGCATGGCCAAGGTGTTGGCAATGCTCATTTTCAATTCGCGTCGATCGCAAATGAAGTCGATGGCGCCTTTTTCTTGCAAAAACTCGGCGCGCTGGAAACCTTCTGGCAACGTAACGCGCACGGTGCTTTCAATCACCCGAGGACCCGCAAAGCCAATCAGGGCCTTGGGTTCAGCAATGACCACATCGCCCATGAAAGCAAAGCCAGCCGACACGCCGCCCATGGTGGGGTCGGTTAAGACGCTGATGTAAGGCAAGCCTTTTTTGGCCAATCTGGTGAGGGCGGCATTGGTTTTGGCCATCTGCATCAAAGACAAAAGTCCTTCTTGCATGCGTGCGCCACCTGTTGCAGTGAAGCAAATAAAGGGCACTTTTTGCTCGATGGCAGTTTCAACGCCCCGCACAAAACGCTCACCCACCACAGAGCCCATGCTGCCACCCATGAAATCAAATTCAAAACAAGCTGCAACCACATTGATGCTGTGAATAGCGCCGCCCATGACCACCAAGGCATCGGTTTCACCGGTGTTGCTCATGGCTTCTTTGATGCGTTCGGGGTACTTGCGGCTGTCTTTGAATTTCAAAGCATCGACGGGCACCACTTCTTGGCCAATTTCATAGCGACCTTCGTTGTCTAAAAAATTGTTCAAGCGAGCGCGAGCACCCATCCGGTGGTGGTGACTGCAGGTGGGGCAAACGTTTTGGTTTTGCTCTAAGTCATTTTTGTAAAGCACGGACTCGCACTTGGGGCACTTGATCCATAAACCCTCGGGCACACTGCGGCGGTCGGCTGGGTCGGTGTGCAGAATTTTTGGGGGGAGCAGTTTTTCGAGCCAACTCATGTCGATGTCCTTGTGTGTTGATCAGGCGTCCATGGCCTGGCGAATTTCGCGCAAGAAAGTGCCAGCCACTGCGGCTACTTTATCGCGGGGTTCATTTTCGATCAATTGGATGATTTTGCTACCAATGACCACTGCATCTGCCACTTTGCCGATAGCCTTTGCTGTTTCGGCATCGCGGATGCCAAAGCCAACGCCGACTGGGATGCTCACTTTTTGGCGAATGCGAGGCAACATGGCTTCAACTTCAGCCGTGTTCAGGGCGCCAGATCCTGTGACGCCCTTGAGGGATACATAGTAGACATAACCACTGGCCACATCGGCCACCTGTTGCATGCGCTGATCGGTGCTGGTAGGGGCCAGTAAAAAGATCAAGTCCATTTTGTGTGCGCGCAATTTAGCAGCAAACTCAACGCATTCTTCGGGCGGGTAGTCCACCACCAAAACACCATCGATGCCGGCTACTGAGGCGTCACGAATGAAGCTGTCTTTGCCGTGTTTCAAGTCATAGCGTTCAATGGGGTTGGCATAACCCATTAGCACCACGGGCGTGGCATGGTTCTTTTCGCGAAAGACTTTCACCATGTCAATCACATGCGAGGTGCCAATGCCAAAGGCCAAGGCCTTGTCGCCCGCTTTTTGAATGACGGGGCCATCGGCTGAAGGGTCGCTAAAAGGCACGCCCAATTCAATGACATCTGCGCCTGCATCCACCATGGCGTGCATGAGTTCGGGCGTGACGTCGGCAAACGGATAGCCAGCTGTGACGTAGGGAATCAAGGCCTTGCGACCGGCGGCCTTCAGTTGTTGGAAGGTGGCTTCAATGCGGCTCATTTGAAAACTTTCACGATCTGCTCACCCATTGCCAAGCCACCTTTAACACCTTGACCTTCACAGCTGGGTCGGCAATAGAAGTCGGCGTTGCTCAGGTCAGCCACAGTGCCAATGTCTTTGTCACCTCGGCCAGACATGTTGATCAAAATGGACTGATCGGGCTTCATGGTGGCGGCCAGTTTTTTGGCATAAGCCACAGCGTGGCTAGATTCCAGTGCAGGGATGATGCCTTCGGTGCGACACAAATAGTGGAAGGCATCTAAGGCTTCTTGGTCGGTGATACCGACGTATTCAGCACGGCCAATGTCTTTCAAGAAAGCGTGCTCTGGTCCAACGCCGGGGTAATCGAGGCCGGCGCTGATGCTGTGTGTCTCGGTAATTTGGCCGTTGTCATCTTGCAAGATGTAAGTGCGGTTGCCGTGCAGTACGCCAGGGCTGCCGCGTTGCAAAGAGGCGGAGTGTTTGCCGCTCTCAAGGCCTTCGCCTGCAGCCTCTACGCCAATCAAACGTGTGTTCTTGTGGTTGATGTAGGGGTAGAAAATACCCATGGCGTTAGAGCCACCGCCAACACAGGCAATGACTGCGTCAGGTTGTTGGCTGTGCAAACCAGTTTGCGCCAACAGCTTGGGCATCTGCTCGAGACATTCCGTGCCAATGACACTTTGGAAATCACGAACCATCATGGGGTAAGGGTGCGGGCCCGCAACCGTGCCAATGATGTAGAAAGTGTTGTCGACGTTGGCCACCCAATCGCGCATGGCCTCGTTCAAAGCATCTTTCAAGGTGCGGCTGCCTGAGGTCACTGGCACCACGGTGGCGCCCAGCAATTTCATTCGATAGACATTGGGGCTTTGTCGCTTGACATCTTCGGAGCCCATGTAAACCACGCACTCCAGGCCATAACGAGCACAAATGGTGGCTGTGGCCACGCCGTGTTGTCCGGCGCCTGTTTCGGCAATGATGCGGGGCTTGCCCATGCGCTTGGCGAGCATGGCCTGCCCAATGGTGTTGTTGATTTTGTGCGCGCCAGTGTGGTTCAGGTCTTCGCGCTTCAAATAAATTTGCGCACCACCCATTTCACGGCTCATGCGCGCAGCGTGGTAAATGGGGGAGGGCCGTCCGACAAAGTGGGCCAATTCGTAGTTGAATTCTGCTAAAAACTCGGGATCGTTTTGGTACTTGGCGTAGGCTGCGCGCAATTCCAAAATAGCGTGTGTCAGGGTTTCGCTGACAAAACTGCCGCCATAAATGCCGAAGTGGCCAGAGGCATCGGGTTGCTGATAATTGTTCATGTTGTTACTCAATGGCATCGGCTGCTTTGACAGCAGCCACAAATTCTTGGATTTTTCGGGCGTCTTTGAGGCCTTTTTGGCCATCAAGTTCTACGCCCGAGCTGACATCAACGGCCAAAGACAGGGCTTTGGGCCGAAGCGTTCGAATGCCATCGGTCACATTTGCAGGCGTCAATCCACCACTCAAAACGAGGTGAGCGTTGACGTTTGGAGGAAGCTGTGACCAATTGAATGTTTTCCCGCCACCACCGTATCCGTCGACATGAGCGTCGAGCAGAATGGCTTGGGCATTTGAGTAATCTTGGGCGAATTTTACCAAGTCAAACGAAGTGGTGTTTTCTGTGGGAATTCGGGCTGCGCGCCAGTAGGGGCGATTGACGGCGTGGGCCAAACGCTCGCACTCATCAGGCGATTCGTCGCCATGAAACTGAAGCAGGGCGTTGGGGACGGCTTGGCAGGCCGCTTGAACGTCTTCTAGGCGGGCATTGACAAACAAGAGAACCGGAGTGGTGCCGGGTGGCAGTAACTTGGCCAAAATGCCGGCACGTTCGGGCGAAACGTATCTGGCACTTGGGGGGTACATCACAAATCCGATGGCGTTGGCACCGGCTTGGACGCAAGCCAAGACATCGGCTTCTCGGGTGAGGCCGCAAATTTTAATGAGGGTGTTGTGAACGTCAGAGCTCATGGCAACCAGTGAAAAGGGGGGGTGGTAGAAGGCAGCCCCCATTTTGGCTCATAGACCGGACCTTGAAAATACAAACCGTCTGGCGCAAATGTGGGAGCGGCTGCATCGCGGCGTTTGCTTTCGATCACTTCAGCCATCCATTCTGGCGTTTGAAAGCCTTGGCCAATGCTGACCATGCAACCCATGATGTTGCGAATCATGTGGTGCAAAAAGGCATTGCCTTCAAACTCAAAACGCCAGTAGGGGCCGTGTTTGTGAATGTCGACTCGCATCATGGTTTTGACGGGCGACAAGGCTTGGCAACTGCTGGCCCTGAAAGATGTGAAGTCGTGCTCACCTAGCAAAAATTGGGAGGCTTGGCGCATGACTGATTCGTCCAAGGGGCGGTAGACCCAACCTGCACGACCAAACTCTAAGCTAGGGCGAACAGGCGACTCAAGCAAGATATAGGCATAGCGGCGCGATAAGGCACTGCCCCGAGCATGAAACTCCGCTGGAACTTCGTGCGCCCATTGAACAGAGATGTCATCGGGCAAATAACGGTTGGTGCCGCGCACCCAAGAGCCCATGTCGCGCTCAAGGGGTGTGTCAAAGTGAACCACTTGCATCAAACCATGAACGCCTGCATCGGTGCGGCCTGCGCACAGGGTGGTGACTTTTTGGGTGGTGAATTCTTTGAGGGCTTTTTCCAATTTGTCTTGGATGGTGAGGCCCGTGCTCTGGCTTTGCCAGCCCTGATAGGGCTGACCGTTGTAGGTGATGCCCAAAGCGATTCTCACTGGAGCGTCTCAGTGCTTGCAGAGGATCTGACGCTGCCCAGCTTGTTGTTGGCTTGAGGCGTTAAATTTAAATTCAAATCGAGTGCCGTGATGTTGGCAGGCATCTCTAACTTGGCGCTGTGCGTCGCTATGCCAGCTGATTTCCCAATCTCTTCAGAAGACATCAAAGTGCTCAAGATATGACTTGATTTTCGACTTTGAATTCGAAGTCCTGCCCAAACAGCAAGCACGCCTAAAAGAGTAAGAGCGGCCCAAAGATAAGCGTTTTTGTGAGGTGCTTCTAGCAGGCGATTTAAGTTAAGAATGCCGGCGCCACTTTCGGCCGATTTGGTGCGAGTGGGTAGCGGTGCTTGACCCACGCTGATGGGTGCTGCGGCAGTGAGTTGCACCAATTGATTGACGTTCTCTTGCAGCGTGTCCAATTGTTTTTGAGCATCTTTCAAGGCACGCTGGGCAGCCAATCTTGTTTCTGCATTTTGCTTTTCTAGCTTAGCTTGCGAGAGTTTCAGTTGGTCTATGGTCACGCTTGGCGTGTTGGCGGCGGGATCTTCTTGCCCCACCTTGCCAGTCATTTGCCTGGACGGGGCTTGTGCATTGATGGCTTGAGGATTTTGAGCCGCAGCCTGAGAAAAGGCGATAAATTCTTTTTGTTGTGCGATGAGAAATTGACGTGCATCTTCTGTATCGATGGCGCGAACAGCAGTGGGTGAGGGTGCTTTAAGCACAGCACCAGCACGCAGCAAATTCACATTGCCCTGAATGAAAGCATCGGGCTGATTTTTGAGCAACGCAACCAACATCTGTTGTGTGCTCATGTCTTCAGAAAGCCACTTTTGAATGATTTGACTGGCACTTTCTCCTTTTTGAACGACGTGTTCAGTGGGAGCTTGTTGAGTTTGAGCTTGTACCTGAGCAGTTGCCGCTTGGGGCAGTTTGACTGGCGCATCGACTTTCACTGGCGCAGGTTTGAGCATCAAGGTAAATGCTTTTACCCATTTGCCTGATGGCGTTTGAGCTTCTATCAAAAGATCGACAAAATTCTCTGAGAAGGTTTGTGAGCTCAACAAGCGAATGCGTTTGTTGCCATCTGTTGTTTCTAACAGCTCAACTTGCAATTGACCAACAGCAGGCGTGAAAACCAAGCCCAGTTGTGCAAATCTTTCGGCGGGCGCGACCCTGACGGCCAGCTGCCCCCATTCTTCAGCTGTAGCACTTGAGACGCTGATCTCGGCGCGCAATGGCTCACCTTTGTTCGATTGCACCTCGATGCCGGCCAAGGTCAATGCGTGAACACTCAGACTCAGACAACCCAAGCCAACGCCAATGATGCGGAGCAAACCAACGCGCAGGATGGCTAAAAGGGCTTGGGATTGGGTCATTCGGGTTGAGTCATGAGCGCACAGCCATGGGCCTTTAAGCTGCCAACAAAATGCGCAGCATGCGGCGCAATGGCTCTGCAGCACCCCACAGCAACTGATCGCCAATGGTGAAAGCGCCTAAATACTCGGGGCCCATGGCCAACTTGCGGATACGTCCCACGGGTATGGTCATGGTGCCAGTCACCGCCACGGGTGTGAGGTGTTGCAAGGTGGCTTCGCGGGTATTGGGAACCACTTTGACCCACTGGTTGTCAGCGGCGATCATGGCTTCAATGTCGGCCACGGGGACATCTTTTTTCAGCTTGAAGGTAAGGGCCTGGCTGTGGCAGCGCATAGCGCCAACTCGAATGCAGAAACCATCGACAGGAATGGCGGGCTTGTTGAAGCTTTCGCCCAAACCCAAAATTTTGTTGGATTCGGCCATGCCTTTCCACTCTTCTTTGGCTACGCCCCAACCGAATTCGTCACGGTTCTTGCCAATGCCCATGTCTTTGTCGATCCAAGGAATGAGGGAGCCGCCCAGTGGCACGCCAAAATTGGCTGTTTCTGCATCCGAAAGAGCACGCTGTTTGGCAATCACTTTGCGATCGATTTCCAAAATGGCACTCTTCGGATCGTCGAGTAAATCTTTGACTTCGGCGTTCAGTGTGCCGTATTGAGTGAGTAATTCGCGCATGTGTTGCGCGCCACCACCGGAGGCTGCTTGGTAAGTTTGGGTGCTCATCCATTCAACCAAACCAGCCTTGTACAAAGCGCCCACGCCCATCAACATGCAGCTGACTGTGCAATTGCCGCCAATCCAATTTTTGCCGCCATTTTTCAATGCCGTTTGAATGACGGGCATGTTGACCGGATCCAAAATAATGATGGCGTCTTTGTCCATGCGCAATGTAGAGGCGGCGTCAATCCAATGACCGTTCCAGCCAGCAGCGCGCAGCTTGGGGAAAACTTCGGTGGTGTAGTCACCGCCCTGTGCAGTGATGATGATTTCGCAACGTTTCAGTGCATCGATGTTAAAAGCATCTTGCAGCGTCGTTTCGTTTTTGGCCATGGCGGGCGCTTTGCCGCCAGAGTTGGAGGTGGAGAAAAACAAAGGTTCGATCAAACCAAAGTCACCCTCGGCCTGCATGCGTTCCATCAAAACGGAACCCACCATGCCGCGCCAGCCTACAAGTCCTACCAATTTCATGTCATCACCCTTTCAATTTAATTTTGAGATTCCGACTCGTCGAGCCGGAAGGGCGTGACGAGTCTGAGCTGTTAGCCCTTGGTCGTTTTCGTGATGGCTTTCACAACGGCCTCGCCCATTTCGCGGGTGCTGACCTTTTGTGTGCCTTCAGACCAGATGTCGACCGTGCGCAAACCTGAAGCCAATACAGATTTCACCGCCGTCTCAATGCGATCGGCGGATTGGGCTTGGTTCAGTGAAAAACGTAACATCATGGCTGCAGACAGTATTGTAGCCAATGGGTTTGCAATACCCTTACCAGCGATGTCAGGTGCACTACCGTGGCTGGGCTCGTACAAACCTTGGTTTTTGCTGTTTAAACTGGCCGATGGCAGCATGCCAATAGAGCCAGTCAGCATGGAGGCTTCGTCGGACAAAATATCGCCGAACATGTTGCCCGTGACCACCACGTCGAATTTCTTGGGCTCTTTCACCAATTGCATGGCTGCGTTGTCGACGTACATGTGGTCTAGCGCTATGTCTGGGTACTCTTTGTGAACGTCAGTGACCACGTCTTTCCAAAACTGGAAGGTCTCAAGCACATTGGACTTGTCAACACTGGTCACTTTTTTGCTGCGCTTGCGGGCGGCTTGAAAGGCCACATGGGCAATGCGTTCAATTTCGGGGCGTGAATAACGCATGGTGTCGAAGGCTTCTTCGGCGCCAGGGAAGTGGCCATCTGTGGCCACACGGCGGCCACGAGGTTGGCCAAAGTAAATATCGCCGGTGAGTTCACGGATGATCAAGATATCAAGCCCAGAAATGAGTTCGGGCTTCAAGCTGGAAGCCCCTACCAATTCTTCGTAACAAATGGCGGGACGAAAGTTGGCGAACAAGCCGAGGTTTTTGCGCAAGCCCAAAATGGCTTGCTCTGGGCGCAAGGAACGCTCGAGTTTGTCGTATTTCCAATCGCCTACGGCGCCAAACAAAATGGCATCTGATTCTTTGGCCAGTTTCAAGGTAGATTCTGGCAAGGGATGACCGTGGGCTTCGTAAGCGGCGCCGCCCACAAGTGCTTCTTCCATTTCGAATTTCAAGTCGAGCGCATGCAAGACCTTGACGGCCTCTGCAACGATTTCGGTACCAATGCCGTCACCCGGCAAAACTGCAATTTTCATGGTGTATTGACTTTAAAGAATGAAAGCGTTTTAAGTTGTCCGAAGGATGTCAATGATTTTGGCAATGCCGCTATTTAAGCAACGTGCGCCAACCATGGCTTAGTGGCCAATCGTTCAGCTTCGAAAGTTTTGATTTTCTCTGCATGGCGCAGCGTTAAGCCGATGTCATCCAGGCCGTTGATCAAACAGTATTTTCGAAATGCTTGGACATCAAATGGAACTTCTTCACCTTGTGCGCGGACCACCACTTGGCGCTCAAGATCGATGGTGAGTTGGTAGCCAGGAAAGGCAGCCACTTCGTCAAACAATTTTGAAACGACGATTTCAGGCAAAACGATGGGCAACAAACCATTTTTAAAACAGTTGTTGAAAAAAATGTCGGCATAGCTGGGCGCAATCACTGCGCGGAAACCATATTGGTCAATGGCCCATGGCGCGTGTTCGCGCGATGAGCCGCAGCCAAAGTTCTTGCGAGCCAACAAAATAGAGGCGCCTTGATAGCGCGCTTGATTGAGAATGAAATCGGGATTGGGTTTGCGGCTGGCAGGATCCTGACCAGGAAAGCCTGCATCCAAGTAGCGCCATTCGTCA
>OCVQ010001436.1_pt1 | contig 18085 bp, 9 predicted proteins | sample 1539061 | NCBI WGS metagenome assembly OCVQ01 (sample SAMEA3355526, study PRJEB22509) | marine metagenome | biome: marine; feature: river plume; material: water | place: USA | collected 2010-08-08 | depth 0.5 m | reverse complement strand
TGGATATTGGCGTTCGTAACGATGAACAATTAATTAAAATGGCTACTATAGTACAGCGTGCGCTTAATAATAGTACTAGCGAAGATGCTATGGGTATAACAGAAGAGGAAAAAACACAATTGATGGAAGAATTAGACAAACTTAATACTAATTTCGAAGAGAAAAAAGATGGCGCATAAATACGGATTTTCTTCTGTTAATTCTCAACTAAATTCAGGAAGAGATAACCAGACAGAAACTCAAAAACAAATAGATACCTTAGCATCAAATATGATGTCTGTTAGAGTAACGGATATTATATTAGATGACCAACATCCTAGTTTTGATGATTATGGTCAGTGGTCTGGAGTTGGTACTATATTTTTTGAAAATGTAGAAGGTTCACCTAATTTATCTGCTCAAACTCCAACAGTAGCCTCCCCCTTACTCCCATATTTAAAAAATTACCCGTTAGTTAATGAATTAGTTTTATTATTTTTTTTACCCGATAATAATGTTAATTTAAATAGTAATGTCAAAAAATATTTTTATTTAAATCCAATATCTATTTGGAATAATCCTCATTTAAATGCCTATCCTAATTTAAATTCAATTCCCCAAACACAAGCTTCACAGCAGAAGAGCTATCAGGCTATCGAACAGGGGCAAACTAGGAAATCATCTAAAAAAGAAATACAATATGAGTATAATTCTCCACTAGTTGGAGGTACTTTTATTGAAAGATCTAATATCCACCCCCTATTAGCATTTGCGGGAGATATTATTACAGAAGGAAGATGGGGAAATAGTGTAAGACTTGGAAGTACCGCTAAAACTAATAGTATTTTATATGGTAATAATTGGTCTAGTACTGGAGAAGATGGTAATCCTATTACTATAATCAGAAATGGCCAACCCACAGATGCCAGTGAAGAAGGATATTTACCTGTTATAGAAGATATAAACAAAGATTTATCTTCAATTTATTTAACTTCTAATCAAACTATACCTTTAGAAACTACTATTACAAATAACCCAACAATTTCAAATAACCAACCAGAATCAATTGGGTCTTACCAAGGTAGCCAAGTAATGCTTAATTCAGATAGGTTAGTTTTTAATACTAAAGCAGATAGTATTATATTAAATTCCCAAAGTACAATATCATTAACTTCAATTAATACAACGGGTATATATTCTCAAGAAGGGGATGTTGTTTTACAATCTCAAAAAAATAATATTAGACTAGGAGATGCAGATGCAAATCAATCAATAATTTTAGGGGATGTATTTTTAGATGATTTTGAAAAGCTTTTAATAAAGTTACAAGCAATGACCCAAACTTTATCTATTGAACCTAAATTATACTTAAGTGGGGGAACAGCTGGATCCGCAAAAACCCAAATATCTTTTATGTTAAATGGTATTAAAAATTATAAATCTAAGATTGTAAAAGCAATATAAAATGGGAGAAGATCAAATTTTACAAGTAGCTAAACAATTCCTAAATACCCCTCAAGGTAAATCTTTATTAGATAGTTCACTTAATATATCAGATATAACTAATAGAATACAAGAACTATCATCTAAATATAATATAGATCTCCCTACATTAGAAACATCATCTTTAGAAGATATCAATTTATCTATTGGCTCTAATTTAACTCAAGAACAAAGAAGAGAAAACAGAAGACAAAAAAGACTAACAGCTAAAGAAAGATTACAAGAACGTTTAGATGTTGCTGGTATAACTAAAGTAGATGCAGAACAAAAAGTAAGAGCAGAAATATCATTATTAAGATCAAAGTTAAAAAGTCAAATACCTATACTACAAGAATATACTATAACGGGTAGACTTCAAGATAAAAACACAAACACTCCTATGCAGGGAGCTAAAGTTACTTTAGGGGTTAATACTGATGTATTAATAGATAAAAATACATCCACAAACCCCCTAGGTGTAAATGAAAATTTAATTCCTAAAAACACCTCAGTAAATTTAAATGATTTAGTTTTTATTCCAGTCCCAGGTCAAAGTGATAGAACAGACAAACAAGGTAATTTTTCAATAAAAGTTAAGGTACCTATTATTCCTGAAAATCAAAGAACTCCCCTTGTTTTTGGTTTATTATATTCTAAAAGTGGTTATCTTCCGGAAACTCAAGCTATTATTAATGGAGATAAAACTATTAAAACTTCTTTGCCATTAAGTAGTATGGTGAATATATCGGAATCGGCAAAAACAATATCTCAAGGATTTAGTGATAGTATTGATTTAGCACAATCCTCAGTGGGTGCTTTAGCTATGGGTATTTTTGATAGAATAATTTCAGCTAAAAAATTTAGCATTGGAAAAATAGTGGATGTCATTAAAACAAAATTAATCCCTTTAGTTATAACTTTATTATTATCTTTTGGTATTTCAAAACTATCACAAAAGAATAGAAAAACTTGCCCTTCTCCCGATGCTCTAAGGGATGTAATTAGAACCCGAAATAGAGTAGTAAGACAATTAAACCAAATGTTTAAGATGATCGTTATAAATTCAGCACTAGCTTTTGCCTTTCGTTCTCTAGCCCAAATATTAAAAGGTGTAAGATTAGCAATGGATGGTTTATCTATACCACAAGCTATTGGTGTAATTCCTGCTAAAGATTTTGGTGGTTTAATTGCTGCAGCTCCATATTCTATGACTGCTAAACTTCAACATATAAATGATGAATTAGAAAAATTAGAAGAAAAAAGTGAAGGTATAAGTAAAGCTACTCTAGTATCACTAGTATTTGTAATAGCTGGAACTGCAACAGTAATATTATTACTAAAATCTATAGACCAGATGACACAAGAATGTGCCGAAGAAAACGGAGTTACAGATTTAGAACTAACAGCAATCAATCAAGAATTATTGGATTTATCTGAAGAAGAAGCTGAGGATGGAAATCCTATAATAGGTAATGTAAATGGGTTTATTTTTAGTGTTGAAACTGATAATGCCAACCCCGTGGGTACATTAAAAAGAAGATTTGCTGTAGCTAAAGATTCTAGAGGAATTACATTATTAAGAGGTGAACCCTCATTTAGTTCATCAGATCAAATATTAATCGATGAACTTGTATTTTATATTCAACAAAACGATTTAAAAGCTAACTAATTTAATATTTATAATAAATCAATACAACATGAAATTAAGTCAACTAAAATCCATTGTAAAAGACGCTGTAAAGGAAGCTATACAAGAGGAAATGAAAGACATCCTTATTGAAGCCGTTCGTGCTCCTAAATCCGTAGTTTATGAAAATAGTATGGGTACACCTAATACAAATATAGGAACACCTGGTCCAATGAACCCTGTAGCACAACAACCTATGCCTGAAGATAAAAGGATAGCAATGAAAGAAAATATTCAGAGTGTGTTAGGAGGGATGATGCCTGGAGCAAATGGAACATTATCAGCAACAACGGCCGATGTGCCATTACAAATGACAAGTGGGGATACAACATCTCCAAATGGTAGTTTACCACAAGGAAATGTAAGTATGGATCAAATAATGGGGTTAATGCAAAGTAAAGGATAATAGTATGGCGTTTGGATTAAGAAGAGTATTTCCTAATGATTTAAGACCTAGAGTCGCTATTGGTGTTAATATACCATTTAGTACACCTGGTGTATTCCAACCTAACTACCAAACTAAAGATGCTATTAAAAATAACTTAATAAACTACTTTTTAACCAACCCCGGAGAAAGAATTGAAAATCCATTATTTGGTGCTGGTTTAAGAAAATATATTTTTACCCAAATCGAAAGTGGGAACTTAGATTTTATACAAGAAGATATTCAACAAAAAATAGATGAAAACTTTACTAATATAGAAGTTGAAGAAATAGAAGTATTAAAAAGTGTTAATGAAAACACAATACAAATAAACATAACCTATAGTATCCCTAATACAGGTATAAATGATACCTTAGAATTAAACTTTAACTAATGGCATTATTAAATAAAGACATATCATATATTAATAAGGACTTTAATGATGTAAAGTCTCAACTTATTAATTTTTCACAAACTTATTTCCCAAATACTTATACGGATTTTAGCCCTTCATCTCCTGGGATGATGTTTATAGAACAAGCATCTTATGTTAGTGATGTTTTATCATTTTATTTAGATAACCAAATACAAGAAACTTATTTACAATACGCAAGACAAACAGATAATCTTTATGATTTAGCTTATATGTTTAGTTATAAACCTAAGGCAACTGGTTTAGCTTATGTTGATTTAGATTTATACCAACAGGTCCCATCTAAAGTAGATGGAGTTACTATAGTACCAGATTATAACTATTCTATATTAATAGGAGAAAATACTACAATTTCAACACAGAATGGTAGTTCATTTATATTAGATCAATCTGTTGATTTTTCAACTTCATCCTCCAATGATCCTACAGAGGTATCTATATCTCAGATATCAAATGGTGAACCTACTTACTATTTATTAAAAAAGACTAGAAAAGGCTCTTCAGGAACTATTCGTACTTTAAGTTTTACAATGGGTGCTTATCAACCTTTCCCAACTTTAGAAATTAATGCTAGTGATGTAGCCGGTATTATTGATATTGTAGATAGTGATGGTAATCAATATTATGAAGTAGATTATTTAGGACAAGATTTAGTATATGATAGTATTCAAAATACAAATACTAATGACCCTAATAATTTCCAAAATGGAGATTCACCCTATATTTTAAAAACAAAATCAACAAATAAAAGATTTACAACAAGGTTTTTAAACAGAACAACATTACAAATCCAATTTGGTTCAGGTAATGCTTTGCAAATAGATGAACAAATCACACCAAATCCAGATAATGTAGGAATAGGATTACCTTTTGGGCAAAGTAAGCTAACAACAGCCTATTCACCTACAAATTTTATTTTTACAAATACCTATGGAACTGCTCCTAGTAATACCACTTTAACCGTAAGATATGTATCTGGTGGTGGTGTTAAAGCTAATGTAAATGCTAATAGTATTAATATACTTAATACAAGCAATAGCTTTTTTAAAAATACAAATCTAAGCAATACTACAACAGCACAATTTATATTTAATTCTTTAGCAGTTAACAATCCATCAGCAGCTTCAGGAGGAAGTGATGGAGATACAATAGAGGAAATAAGACAAAACTCATTAGCTAACTATAACACTCAACAAAGGAATGTTACTGCTGATGATTATTTAATTAGAGCTTTAAGTATGCCTTCTAAATTTGGGGATATAGCTAAAGCATATACTACAAAGCCTAGCCCAAAAGATCCTGATACTATTTTAGACTTATATGTATTGGCTTATAATCCTACAAGTAACTTAGTTATTACCTCCGATACTATTAAAAGCAACCTCCAAACCTATATTAATCAGTATAGAATGTTAGGTGATACTATTAATATAAAAGATGCTTTTATAATTAATATTGCTTGTGATTTTGAAATAGTTACATTACCTAATTTTAATAATAGTGATGTGTTAGCTAGATGTATAACAACTTTCCAAGATTATTTTAATATTAATAACTGGCAAATTAACCAACCTATTATATTAAGGGAATTATCCGTATTATTAGATAATGTTCCTGGAGTTCAAACAGTACAAAGTATTAATGTAATAAATAAAGCAGGAACTAATAGTGGGTATTCACAATATGCTTATAGTATACCACAAGCTACACAAGGAGGAATAATATATCCTTCTTTAGACCCAAGTATATTTGAAGTAAAATATCCAAACTCAGATATTAATGGTAGAGTAGTTTCACTAGGAACCGGAACTTTTAATTCAATTAGCGGGTACTAAAAAATATAATTATGGCAGTATATAAAATTTTCCCTTTACAAGATGCATCAATCTATTCATTTTATCCTACTATGAATACTGGTATTGATTCTATTATTGAGGTAGGTAACTTAAATGTTAACATTAACCCAGTACCACAAGTATTTAGGTATTTATTAGAATTTGACCAGGATGAAATAAACAGTGTTATTGATAGTAGGGTAGGTGGAACACAATTTTCTAGTAGTTTAAAATGTTTTGTTGCTAATGCCCAAGGAGTTAATTTTAATACTAATATAGAAGTATACCCTATTTCAGGTTCATGGAATAATGGTACCGGAACTTATTTAGATTCTCCTTTTACTACAAATGGTGTAAGTTGGAAAAACCAAACATTTGAAGGCGGTCAACAATGGAGTCTTAATGGGTGGGGTACTTATGTAACAGCTTCTTGGTCTGGAAGTAATAATCAAGGTGGTGCTACTTGGTATACGGGTTCTAATGATCCCTATAATACTAATATTGGAGCAATACAATCATTTACTTTAAGATCACAAAAAGATTTAAATGTTCCTGTAACCGATATAGTTAAAGTATGGTATTCTAGTTCAAAATCTATAGGAGGATATACTAATATAGTAAATGATGGATTTATGGTTAAGTGGGAAGAACCACTTGAGTTTATGACAGCATCGGCCATTCAACCAATTATGCAATTTTATTCTGTTGATACTAATACAATATACCCACCTCAATTAGAAATTAAATGGGATGATCAATCATTTGAGACTGGTTCATTACCTCCTATCCAAACAACAGATATGTATGTTGCTTTAGATAGTAACCCTGGAGTATTTTATAGTGAAAGTATAAATAGATTTAGACTTAACGTAAGACCTGAATTCCCAACACGTACCTTTCAAACATCCTCAATTGATACTATAAACCATTACTTACCTTCTGGATCATTATATTCAGTAAAGGATTTAGATACAAATGAAGTATTAATTGAATTTGATAATGAATTTACAAAAATTAGTTGTGATGAACAAAGTAACTATTTTGATATATACATGAATGGGTTACAACCAGAAAGATATTATAAAATTTTAATACAAACCGAAGTTAGTGGTAGTACAATAGTAAAAGATGATAATTATTATTTCAAAGTTATAAATAGATAATGGCAGAAAGAATAGACTTAATTAAAGATGTTTTTAATAAGGCTGAATATATTAAAACCATAGATACTAGTTTTAATGAATTTGGTGCTGTATCTATTACTGAAGATCAACAACTTCAACCTAGTGTTGAAGAATTCTTTGGATTATACAATTCTCTTTTTTATGATATACCGGCCCTGGGTGAGACTAACTCTCATCAATATTTAATACGAACAAGTGGCGAGTATATTAATTTTGATGAGGTTAATGATGAAATTCAAGCACTGCAAGCTGAAATAGCTCAATTAAGAAGTGATTTATTAACAGCTCAAATGGAAGAGGCACAAGCAATAGCTAGTAGTACAGGAGATGAGACTATAACAGAAACATTTAATATCTTAGAAAAACAAATACAATTAGCAAACGAAAATATAATAACAACTAACACAACTTTAGCAGAAAATACTAATACGTCCCAAAACACACCATCTTCAACAGGTGGAAATAATTCAGGAACAAGTATTTCAAGCGGAGGAACTTCATCAGGTGGTGGGGGAGGATACTAAAAATAATATATGGCTCAAGATATAACAATAAATAGTTTAGATCCAAATACATTTGAATACCAAATATATTCAGATTCGGACTCCCAACTAATTGTACAATCCCAATTAGATACAGTATTTACTAAGGATACAGATTACATTGAATATTATGTTTATGATCAAAATAAACAACTAATATATCCTGGTTCTACAATCCCTTTATTAGACTATGATATAAGAGATGGGGATGTACTTTTAAACCCAGAAAATGACTTAATTAATTCTGGGTATGATTTAGGAGTATATAATATTTTATATACCTTTTATAGAAAAAGATTATCTTCAGATATATCACAGAAATATTTTATTGCTAATATATCATCAGATAGAACTGAAATTAGGTTAGATAGTAATATTATTACTAATGATTTAATAATTTCTTCTTCAAATGAATTTATTCAATATAGAGAAAATGCTGATTACTTTGTAGATTTTTATCTTAATTTTGGTTTAAATCAAACTGTAATTGCTAATAATATTAAATTAGAGACAGAACAAGGAATTGATCCTACTATATTAATAAAATTATACGAACCTTTACCTAGTAACTTTAGCCTAAAGGATGAATTATGGGTAGTTGAAGAATTATCATTACCACAGGCATATGAATTAAATTTTCCTTTTGTACCTATTATAGAAGATGATTTTACATTTATTTCGGGTCCAAATTATAACTTAAATGTAATACAAGAAACATCAGCTGGTGGTGAGTTATTTTCATTTAATACTCTATTACAATCCGATGTAACAAGTTCAATAAATCAAATCCAAAATCTATTATCTCAAAAAGAAGTTAATATAAATATTAACTATGAAAAATATGAGAATTTTGTTAATTTTAGCTCTGCTAAAACACGATTAGAAAATTTTTACTATAAAGTAGGTTTAATAGAAGCTGCTACTAATCAACTATCAGGTTTTTTAGATTCTATAACTAGTGGTACAATTAATACCACTTCCTATAGTTCAAGTGTAGCATCATTTACAGGTCAAATTGACACCATTATTAAAAACTTTGATGGGTACGAATATTTCCTTTATTTTAATAGTGGGTCACAATATTCATATCCAAAACAAACAACGCAACCTCCATTTGAACTTTACTCAACTGGTAGTACAGAGGTATTAAATTGGATAGGTAGTGCAGAAGTTGGAAACACATATTATGGTGGGCAGGCATTATCTGCTTCTGATTATGATCAAAATAATAAAGATTGGTTATACTGGTCAATACCAGAGTATTTAAGAGATGATCCTGCTAATCAAGGATATGAACTTTTTGTAGATATGGTAGCCCAATACTATGATAATGTTTGGACTTATACAAAAGACATATCCAATAAATTTGATGCCGATAATAGATTAGAATATGGTATTTCTAAAGACCTAGTAGCAGATGCTATTAGAGATTTTGGGGTAAAACTATACTCTAGTAACTTTAACACAAACGATTTATTTACTGCTTTTTTAGGATTAACCCCATCAGGTAGTGCATTTCCATTCCCTGAAATGACTGGTTCAGTTGTAGACGGAAGTGGTGATTTAGCCATACCTTCTGGGTATGAGTACGTAGATACTGAAATATCGGCATCGAACGATATAGTTCCATTAAACGACGTTCAAAAGCAAATATATAAACGAGTTTACCATAATATACCATATTTACTTAAAACAAAAGGTACAGTAGCTGGTATAAGAGCATTAATTACTTCTTATGGAATACCAGATACAATTTTACGAATTAGTGAATTTGGAGGTAAAGATAGAAACGAATCTCAGGATTATGATTTAAAACAAAACGTATTTAATTATGCATTTGATACTGGTGCTTCTGCTACAAATTTTGTATCATCTTCTTTACAAGCAAACCCATTGTTCCCCCTTCAAAGTTTTGGTGATAATAAAGCTCGAACTATACAATTAAGATTTAAATCTCCTACACTACCCTCACCAGTAAATAATGTCGCTAGTAGTGATATTAGACCTTTACAATCATTATGGTCAACAAATGATGGTGGTAATTTAGTATTAGAATATGATGGTGCGGGTCTAATAAGTGGTTCTTATTCAGGATCAATACCAGACCCATATGATACTTATGGTACATTAAAATGGGTACCTGCTGAAGCAAGCGACCCTGATTTAAGTGCTAGTGTATATTTACCTTTCTTTAATGGAGACTGGTGGTCGGTTCAAATGAATGTTAATGATGTTACTGCTAGTTTATATGCCGCAAATGAAATAGATGGTAAGATAGGGTTTAATGAATCTAGCAGTACTGTAGGTTTTGATGATTCATATTATTTTGATGCTACTATAGGATATTTAAATAAAAGTACAAACGTTGTTTTTAATGATGGTACTACGTACACTCCTTTTTCTGGATCATTCCAAGAACTAAGATACTATGTAAATGAAATTAGCCAAAGCTATTTTTACGATTATACTGTTAATCCATATTCCAACGAAGGAAATGGTATTAATTCAACACCAGACCAACAGTTTTTTAGAGCTGCCTTAGGTAGTCAATTAAGTAAAGACAGTACTCTTTTTGGTATACCTACTAATATAGCACCAACATCTATTCACCCTAGAGTAACAGGATCAGCAGTACAAATTACACAATCATTCAGTAATGGTACTAGTGATTATTTTACTTCACTCCCAAGCTTTAAAGGTGAAAGACTATATGTAGAAAATAAAGAATTTATATATCAAGACCAAGTACCAGCAGGTATAAAAAATAGAGTTACAAATAAAATCCAACTCGAAAATTTAATATTAGCTGAAGCACCATATGGTTATCAAACACCAACATCTTCACAAGCAACAATTTCAAGTACTAATAACGATACAACAACATTATCTGCCTTAGAATCTATACAACAACAATCATTTGTTAGTCAAAGTTATACTCCTAACGTTAATTATTTAGAGGTAGCATTTTCACCCGCAAATCAAATTAATGATGATATAAATGCACAATTAGGGTATTTTAATTTAGGAGATTACATTGGAGATCCAAGATTTATTTCTTCATCTGATTATAGTTACCCAAATTTAAATAGATTAAGAGATTCATATTTTGAAAAATATATAAAAGGATATGATGTAGTTGATTTTGTTCGTTTAATTAAATTCTTTGATAACTCATTATTTAAAATGATTAAAGATTTTACTCCTGCTAGAACAAGTTTAGCTTCGGGTGTAGTAGTAAAACAACATTTATTAGAAAGAAATAGACAAAGACCGGCTCAAGCTACTTCATCCTTACATGATTATGAAGGTTTAGTAGTAAACTTACCAAAAGATTACAGCTCAGGTTCAACAGATTTCCCTCAATATTCAACTCAAGGTTCTGCTATATACAAATTTACAGGCGGTACTGGTGGTTCATTTGAAAGATTTAATGGTTTATCTACATATCCATCAGGATCAAAAGGTTTGGGGCCAGATAATAGATTTAACTTAACACAAAGTTGGAGCGAATCCGCTGATTATTCTATAATTAATGGTGTTAATTTCAATCAAAGTAATTCATTCTTTATAAGCTCTAGTGGTGGTGCAGGTAAATATCCAGGTAGATCTGTATTTGATCATAGTGACCAATCAGAATTTTATGATGGTATATTTAGTGGGTCAAATATATCTGTTTTTGTACAACCTTTAAACCCGGGATGTGAACCTTATCTAAAAGTATCAGATACTCCTATTAATTATAGAGTATTATTTTATTCTTATACAGACAATATACAAGGTTCTGTAACGAGACAAAGTTTTTTACAAAATACAAATTCCCCATTACCTGGAGAAGCTTGGGTAGCCTCTTCTAGAAATTCTCCGCCGAATAATAGTACTGTTAAAGATATAAAACTTGCTAGTGTTGATTTAAATGGAAACCAAGTAGGTGATTATTTGCTACAAGACCAAACAATAGAAGTAATATATCCTGATGCCTCTCTTCCAAATGGAAGAATATCAACTGAATATTTTATTGAAGGTGTCATTAATAATGGAGATAATGTTACTTTAAATATAGCAGATAGTTTAGATAATTATATAACAGGTTCAATAAATGGTGGGTCTGATGATTTTACGCTAGTAGATGCTAGAGGAACGTTTTCTAATTATGGTGGAACCGATAATACTTCTCAAGGAGCATTTTTGAATCCTTCCAGAAATGTGATGAGCCAAAATATATATTTTTGGGGAGATATGTCTTCAATTCCAATAACTCCTTTTATTGACACCCGAGTTTATTTTAATCCTGGTTCTTCTAACATAAATACTGGAGATATATTATCAAATGTTGCTAATTTTAGTAATGGGTCTTACAGTTTAGGGATGACACCTAATATACCTTTATTTTTCTCATGTTCTATAGCATATAGTGCTTCAGAATTAGGTGCAGCAGGACAACCAGTTACAGCTTCTGGTATTTACCATTCTGCAAGTAATAACAATGGAAATGTATACCAACAAACTTTTACTCTTGGTGTTAATAAGGGATTGAATAATGAATCTGGGTTATATATACCTCCACCTGCTATAGAAACTGTTTCTACTGAGAATTCCTTCTTTACAGATTACAATAGTCTAATACCTGGTAATTCTGCCTCTTGGTATTCTTCCTCAGACGAACCCTTTTCTACAACCCCACCATCAGGAATAAAACCAGATTCTACTAATCTCGCAGGTCATCCACAACTTATAAACGAAGGAACATCTTCATTTGATTGGTATTATCCTTCATTAACCTTTACTCACAACACATCAGCACCCTCAGTTGTAACAACTTCTCCTACAAGTTTTTCAGGTAGTTCTAAATCTGGAAATTCTAATTTCTTTTACGATGTGTCAAGTACTTTAGGTAGTGCCACCCCAACTACAGGAGAATATAATGTCTTAAAAAGAAATGTTTATGATGGAGCTGTCGGGATAAATAAACAGGCATTTCGAAAATATTTCCAAACTTTTTATTCTATCTTCAACCCATCAGGTAATAATTGGGAATTTTTCCCCCCAAGTGCCCCAATCAAGGTCTTAATGTATTACACTGTAAAAGCTGATACTGGTTTAGATTTTGGGTGTGGTGGGTTTGTTCAATCAGCTACTGGTTCAGATTATACTGATGCTATAAATATACCTAAGTTAAATGGGTTTGACCTACTCTCCAGTCCATCAGGTGTACAATCTATAGGTTGGTTCTCTAAAAGTGTAGATGCAAATGGTGCTGGTGCTGCAGATTCATTAACCTATGAAGATGGCAATACAGGTTATTGGAGGGTTACAGCATCATTTGATAGCTTACGTTTCTGGTCCAACACAATTTTCAACAATGCTGCACAAAACGAACGAGAATTCCTATGGTTTAAACCTTACTTACAAGGTCTTGATGGTACTTTAATAGATTATGAAATTTCAGATATAAGAATAGTAACAAAAACATCTATCAATAATCCAAGTGCTAGCCCATCTACATTAACTTTCATAACTGACACTGTTAGTAATATCAATAATTTTAATTGGACACAAACCCCAAACGTCGGTGCTAATCAAAACTTTTTTCAAGATGGACTCCAGAGTACATCCCTAGTAGATGCTCCCACAACAAATTACCTTTATCTTGTAAATTCAATAGTTACATCGCAACCTTGGCATTTCTTTGTACAACCACTATTAATGAAATTGAGTGCAAGTCAAGCAGATGTTAATGGAAATGTAAATACTACAGTATCCCCATTTCCCTCTCCTGTAGTTGGCAAACCAGTCCCTATTGCGTATGGTGATACAGTTAAATTAAGAGCTAAACCTGGAAATGGTACTATCCAAACGGAAGTTGTTGATTTTTCTGATGTTCCAACACCATTCCCACCACCTCCATACCAAACAGGTATAATAAGTTCTGATTATACTGGAAATGATAATGGTAATTTAGGGTATACTATAAACGAACCAGGGGATATATATTATGTGGCATATAGTATGTCACGATTTGATGATAATGGAAATCCCTTAAATACTAATATCGATATTAACTTTCCTATTGGGGTTAATGATACTGGTAGTAAAATTATTATTTCCCAATCGGTATTAGATATAGAAACAGATGCTCTAGTTTCAGCTTCTATATATGTTACCCAAGGAAGCATATCAGACCCAACATCAATTGGGACTACTATAATAAATGAACTTGCTTTTACATCTAATGATGTAGATGCAATAGGACGTGTTGCTATTACTGGTTCTATAGATATAGTAGCAAATAATTATACTTTAGATGATACCTTTAGAATGGGTGTTTCTGTTGAAAAAAGTTTTGGGTATGGTTTAACTATTACAGAATATTCTATGAGTATATTTAATAGTAGTTCTAGATGGTCTCAGTTTAATGATGCTACTAGAATGAGTAATGGTAACCTTAATCTAGAAGCAAATAATTATAGAGAACCCTTAAGTACACCCTTTATTATACAAACATATTATGGTAATGGTATGTTACCATTCCAATATGCTTTAGATTGCCAACCTTTACTAAACAACTTTGTTAACCAAAGACCAAATCCATACTTAATGGATATTGATTACAATTTTCAAGGTAATACTATATATTTTTCTAGTTCAATAGCACCAGTTAACTTCTTACAGATATTATCAGGAAGTGCTGTTAGAGCCACTGTTCCAGAATCCAATTACACCCAACAATCCTTTATTAACCCACGATACAATGGTGTAAAATCTACAAGTAAAGAATTAAATGTTTGGAGTATTGGAGATACAGGAACATATGGTAAAAACCCAACAGTAGAATTAAGAGATGCTTATTTTGGATATTTTAATGATCTAGACGATCCATATCCAAATATTAATGGTTTAACTAGAGTTAATCTAAACTATTTAATTGATGAACAAGGTAATGCTTTACCCCCATCAATTCAACCAATAACTATAGATACATTTAAAGCAGTTTTTCCTACAACAACATTAGGTAAAATAGCAGCAAAATCTGGAAAAAACCAATATAAAACTTTAGGAGATCCTGCACCAATAGAACGTATAATGGAATATGTTTCTCCAGTTATATATTCACAAAATTCATCAAATAACTACACTAATACTATACCATTATCAGGTTCAGGATATATTTCAAGATATGATAATGATGATGAAAATAGTATACAATTTGGTAGATTTACAGCTTTAGGTACAGCATCGATAGTTACTTCCCAACCAGAACAAACGGTAGAATATTATCTAGATCCTAGCGAAGCAGTAACTGCACCAACACAAGGAAATATAAATGTTTGGGCTGCAGGACTTAGCCAATCAGCTTATTACGAGCCTGGAATTAATGCTACTCAATGGGGAACTATAGGAGATGATTTAAAAAATGAACAAATTATATCCATGCAAACCTCAATTGTAACCTCTTATGTAAGTGAAACAGATAGAACTGGAGATGAATTAAAGTTTGAAATACACATGGAAACAGGTTCTCAAGATCCTAGCACCGAAACATCATTTAATCTTGAAGACATTACAGCTAAAATATATACTAGTGATGGAAATGTAACAGATATAGGAAGTGTTTTAGGGTATAGTTGGTTTAATTTCCAAAATATAGTAACCTACGAGAGAAGAATAAGAAGAGGAATTAATGGTTGGAATGGTTTTGGTTTCAATAGATGGAGATATACATACGTTCCAATTCCAACAGGAGGTATAGTATGTACTGCAGATTGGGAAATGTATCATACTTTAGCTGATCTTGGTATATATAAAAAAGTTAATTTAGCCCAAGAAATAACAGCTATAGAATGGGTAATTACAGCAAATTCTGGTGCATATACAATTAAAGTAGGAGATGCTATAAACTGGAGAATAAAAGGTGCATTTAAAGGATCTAGTGGAGGATGGCCACAAGGATATTTTTTCCCATTTAATTATCCAGGATCTTACACCCCAGTTAATATACAAGGTCAAGGTGCTAATGATTATTTATTAGCAGAAGCTAATACAGCACAAGCTCCATTTTGGGTACGTTCATCAACTAGTAATGATTCCTTAAATGATGGTCCACTTTCTTCAAGTGTATTAATAATGTCTTCTTCAAATATGAATGAAGCATATGGTACAACTTTCCGTCAAGGAGATATGGAATACTTCCCTGGACCATCTCAATATTTCCCTGGAGGTGTAGAACCAAGAGGAACAAACTTTGATCCAATAAGATATACAATATCACTACAAGAAGGAGATGAAATTAGATTTGGTAATAATGAAAATTTTGCATATAGAATTTTAGAAGTATTTGCACCCTCTGAAAATATAGTAGGTGGTAAAGGTAGATTAAAAATTGTAGTAAATGGTGAAGTACCAACCTCAGTAAATGGTGATTTCTTCTTAGTAAGAAGACCCGTTGTTAATCCAAATTCATTATATTTAGACCAACCATTCCCATATGCAACACTATCAAGTGCTAGTATTGGTACATTTATAACAGCACCAGGAGCTAGTGCTAATTTTTCACAAACAGGAAGTGCGTCTATAGGACAAACAGGATCTGATGGTTCTTATACTGCTTCATATAGTGACTTGGAGACCGCAAATACCCCGGGTATATTGTATCCTGACTTCCCAACGGAATATCTAATACAAAGTGCATCATCTATAGTAAATGATTTAATTTCCAAAGGAATAATAGAATCTTAATAAGAACATATATTTATAACATATAATAACAATTTATATAATAACACAACATGGGATATTTAAATAACGCAGTAATTACAGTTGATGCTATATTAACTACAAAAGGAAGAGAGGCATTATCTCGTAATGATGGTTCTTTTCAAATCACACAATTTGCTTTAGGAGATGATGAAATCGATTATACACTTTATAATCCAAACCATCCATCTGGTTCTGCATACTACGGAGAAGCAATTGACAACATGCCTCTATTAGAAGCATTTCCAAGTGAACTTCAAATAATGAAATATAAATTAACTACATTACCTAGAGGTACATCTAAATTACCTGTACTAGATTTAGGATATGCAGCAATTACAATGAAACAAGGTGCTCAATTATCAATTACACCTCAAACATTAAATTATTTAGGAAACGAACAAATATTTGAAACATCAGGATATAGTGCTACTATAGGAGATGTTAGATTACTTAACACATTTGTAGGACAAGGTATACAAACAGATGCTGCAATAACAGCTAACCAAAATGCTACAGTTACTATTGGTACTAGTGTATCTAAAACAATAATTGGTACACAGGTTAATTTAACGGCAACAACAATAAATACGTTGTTTGGTTCTAATGCACAATTAAGAACAACCTTAACTGTAACAGGATTAGATAGTGGAGCAAGAATAACAATACCATTAACAATAACAAGACAAACATTAACATCATAAAGATATGGCCTTTAAAAGACTAGACCCAGAAGATTTTTTAGTAAGTGCCGATTCGGTAACTTCAACAGTATGGAGTAACAACTCCCCTTCTTTAAATACTTATAACACCTCTTCTGTACAACAAGAAGGCTCTTCAGGTCCTTATTATTTAAGTGTATACCAAACATCCTCAGATTTAGACACATCTGCGATACAATTTCAAATTGCTTACGGAAATAGGCAAGGTGGTGGAGGTGTAAATTTTGATCAATCTGTATCTTTTGTATCACCAACAACCACTATTTATGGTCAATATAGAACGTTAATACTAGAAGATGAAAATGCATCTTTTGTTTGGGGTGATACTGTAACTGGAAGTGCTGGTAATGATTTTTATGCCCTAAGTGTAGAAAGAGCAAGATATAAAGAAACTTTACTACCTGGAACTATAAATTTAACTCTATCTTCAAGTAGAACGGATGTAGCTTACTCTCAAATCCATTTAACCGATAACTCAGGTATGGTAACTTTACCAACTTATTATGGTACCCAAAGAGTATACCAAATGGTTAGTGGTTCTGATGGTGTTGCATATGATGCAGGTTCTGGTGGAACCGGTTATACTCCTAATAGTGGTTCTTATGGTTGGTTTTGCCCAGACATTTCAACTATATTATTAAATGCCTCGGCATTAAAAGGAAATGGTACAATTCCTGGTGGTATAATTGATGGGGGTATAAACTTAATTACAGATGATGCAGCAGATACTAATGGACAAAACCCTGTTAAATTATATCAGGTTATATCAGGTTCAACCGGAAACACAAATGGTAATATATTTGAATTAAACTCACAAGAAACAATTGCTTCGGATTATATATTTATTAGAGCAAGAAATAGTGAATTTAATTACACTGAAAATCCATCATTTATATCAGGTTCAAGTGGTGAAGTAATTTATCCTTACTTTATTAATAACCCACAAACCTTCCCAACAACAGTTGGTTTATATAATGATGGGAATGATTTATTAGCAGTAGCTAAATTATCAAAACCAATCCAAAAAAATTTTACAAAAGAAGCTC
>OCVQ010001426.1_pt1 | contig 18189 bp, 10 predicted proteins | sample 1539061 | NCBI WGS metagenome assembly OCVQ01 (sample SAMEA3355526, study PRJEB22509) | marine metagenome | biome: marine; feature: river plume; material: water | place: USA | collected 2010-08-08 | depth 0.5 m | reverse complement strand
ACAATACAGATTTCCCAGACCATATAAAAAGAGTACTTGATTTATATAGAGTTATAATTTAATGTCAGTAAAAGCAATTCTAAAGGATATAACTTTAGCTGCTAATTCTTCTACAGCAAGAGACAAGCAATATAGAGATTCAGTATTTGATCTTACTTTTAATAAGATTACAACTACAGATGAATGCTTTTCTGCTATAGAAGATGCTATATTAAATAAGAGAAAAGGTACCTCTCTAACAGCTAATGAAAGAATACTTTTAGAGATGTCGGTAGATAAAGCTTTTAAGAATGTGTATACAATGAAAAATATAAAAACTACACATAAAAAACAAGGTTTTAAAGTATTTTCTGATTCAAATAAGCATAGAGGTGAGACTAATTTAGCTAAGTATGTTAACTTTAACAAAAGAGGGGTAGGAGGTAAGAAATTAGCAGTATATCTTAATACTACTAAAGCAGTTAATTCGCTTGGCCCTACAGTTACTTATGCCGGTAGTATGCAACTAGGACTAACAGGCGGACAGAATAGAAAAGTTATAAATGCTTTGTGGTTCACAATGGTAAGAGAGAGTCTAAAAATATCTAGAGTAATGGCAGGCAAAAAAGGCCCTAAAACAGTAAACAAGGGTTATGCGGCTAGAGCTATAGGATCTGATACGAAGGGTAGTGCAAGGGCAATAAGATTACATGGGCCCACTGCGAGTAAGAATATATATGGGCCAACAGGAGAAGGGAACGACACTTCAGTACCTGTAGTATCTTTAGTAGAGGCTTTACAGGATATTAAACATAATAATTTTAAACTTCCTAAGAATGTTACTAATACCTCAATGTATCAGAAAGCTTTTTATGATATTATACAAGAATTAGATAATGATTTTATTATTAATAGTGATACTATTAGTAGTATAGTAAATGCAGATAAAGTTATACGGATTAAGCTTCATCAAGGGGGAGACCAGCATCAAAGTTATATGGCTCACGCAGACAAATCGTCGGTTAACCATATATTAAAGACAATAGCAGCTAAACTCTTAAAAAACCCGAATGGCCCGATGCATCCAGATTACGAAGCATCGAAATCGATGTCAGAGATGTCATTAGATGCAGTATCAGCACAAGTTGTTACAGGCATTTTTACAAAAGCTGGTACACCTGATATGAGGTATAAAGTAAATAAGCAATTATTTGCAAAAAAAGGAAGAAAACAAAAAACAAGCGACCAAGGGGTATTTAAACAAAGAAGTAAAGGTAAACGTATCGCTAAAGGATTAATGGCAGCAAAGAGTATTACAAAGCGAAGCAAATCCTCTACAAATATAATGGGAATGGGAGTAGAAGGGGCAACAACAAGTCCTGTAGCTTTGAAAGAACTAATACAAGCTCAATTAGCAGAAAGATTATTAAGTAATATGGTAGCTCCCGCACTACAAAATAGAACGGGCAGATTTAGAAGAAGCGCCCAGGTTGAAAACGTAATGGTAGGACCTAGAGGCGGAACAGAAGTACAATATACTTATATGAAAGATCCGTACTCAACCTTTGAGCCAGGAGGAAAAATGGGAAGTACAGATAGAGACCCAAGAAAGCTTATTGGTGGAACTATCAGAGAGATAGCTACAGAATTAACAGGCAATAAATTTATAAGGACTAGGAGTTTATAATGGCAGAACGAGATTATACCACAAGACGAAGTTCGATAGTAAATTCATTAGTTTCAAAATTTGAAGGAATTAATGGAACAGGACATTTTTTAAGTTCTGTTTCTAATGTTTCTCCAAGATTAAAATTTTGGGACGAAATTGAAGAGTTTCCAGCAATACATATAAATGCTGGGAGCGAAACAAGAGAGTACTTAACAGCGGGACAAAAGTTTAGATATTTAACTTTAACCATTCGTTGTTATGTGCAAGAAGAGGACGCAGTAGAAGCATTAGAAAAATTAATGGAAGATGTAGAAACTGTGTTAGAAACTAATAACCCAATAACGTATACTGATAAATTAGGTAATGTACAGAGTACAATTCAAACCTCAATTCTCAGTATTGATACGGATGAAGGAGTGCTAGATCCCTTAGGAATAGGGGAGATAACCTGCGTAATCCAATACTAGAAAACAGCAGCGGCAAACTAAAGTTTAGCTAAAGCTCTTTTCATAAAAATAGGAGAAATTAAAATGGCAGATACATTTTATTTTAGTCGAGATACCAAAGTTCATCTGACAGACTCACATAGTACACCTAAGGTGTATAATATACCAGTTTTAGATGGATTTAGTTTTTCTCAGGCGACAAACACAACAGAGGTAACACTCAACGAATTCGCTAAATCAGATGGTGTTAGTAGAAGGGGTAGACAAATGTTTACAGATTCATACGCACCAGTAGAATGGTCGTTTTCAACTTATATTAGACCTTTTGCTACAGGAGGCGGAGACGCAAGTGGAGAACATGCTGGTAGCAGTGGCGACGAGCATATGGTGGAAGAAGCTTTATGGAATGCATTAGCAGGTAATAAAGCAATTGGAACCACTCCTTCTGGTGCCGACGGTCCTGGATTTACATCTACTGGGTCAGCAGCTACAATTAACTTTAGTAAGTCTAATCATGCAACATTAGATACTTTTACATTAACTTTTGAAATGGGAAGTGGAAAATCACTCCCAGTTAAGTATCAAATTTCAGAATGTGCAGTAAATGAAGTAACTATAGACTTTGATATAGATGGTATAGCAACAGCTCAGTGGTCAGGTTTTGGAAAACTTATTTCAGAAGTATCAGCTATGCCAACTGCAACAATCTACGAAGGTACAGCAGCAGGAGATACTAATAATTTTATTAGAAATAGACTAACAGACTTAACAGTAACAGCAACAGCAAGTGGTCCTATTGTAGGCGCTTATGACCTAACACTAACAGGTGGAAGTGTGACTATTAGTAATAATATGACATATTTAACACCAGAAACTATAGGAATTGTAAATCAACCTTTAGGGCATGTAGCAGGAACAAGAAGTGTAACAGGTAGTTTTACTTGTTATTTAAATACTCCAGCTTCTGGAGCTTCAAGTACAGATTTATTTGAAGATTTAATGGGAGATACTACGAATGTCACTAATGACTTTAATCTAGTATTTGCTGTTGGAGGCTCAAGTAATACACCTAAACTTACAATGACTTTACCTACTTGTCATTTAGAAGTACCAACCCATTCACTTGATGATATAGTTAGTTTGGAAACTAATTTCCATGCACTACCTACTTCAGTAGATGGAACAGACGAAATCACTTTAGTAGCTGTAGGACCTACAGTACTATAATTAAACTCGGGAGGGGTAAAATCCTCCCACTTTTAAGGAACAGAACATTATGACAGAACAGAAGAAAAACGTATCGCTAGCTAGTCTTATGACACCTAGCAAGACAGTAACAATAGATTATCCTGAATTTTCAGGAATGACAATTGACTTATGTTTTTTAGCTCGAGAAGAGTTAATAAAATTAAGAGCAAGATGTCTATCACAGAAGTTTAATAGAAAAACTCGAGGATTCGAGGAAGAGTTAGATGATGATAAATTTTTAATTGAGTACTGCAAATCAGTTATTAAAGGCTGGAGTGGCCTAAAGTACAAGTATCTAGAAAAAATGCTTCTAGTAAATCTAGATGGAGTAGACCCAGAAGATGAACTAGTATATACTCAAGAAGATGCAGAGATTCTTATGAAAAATGCAGGAGACTTCGATACTTGGATAACAGAAACGGTAGGAGATTTAGAAAATTTTACCAAGACCAAGTAACAGAGATACTTGGTTTACTAGACACTCAGTATAAAGATGGACAAGTAGACTTAGAACTACACTATAAAATAGCGGAACAAACAGGAAGGGAGTTAGACTTAAGTGTACTACCTCCCAGCCTTAATGACTATCCTTGGGAAGTTCAAGAAGCTTTTATACTACATGATGCTCTACCATGTATTTGGGACACAAATATGGGTTATCATTTAGGCAAAGACTGGAGCCCTTTAGGAACATTATTAGATTTATACAAAATAACACATAAAAAAACTGTTGTTTTCTTTTTACGGCAAATACAAGCGAGACACTCTAACAAGATAAATAAAGATTTAAATGCTAAGAGTAAATCAAAAGCAAAGGCCGGGTAACCGAATAGATAAATAAAATGGCAGGAAAAAAAGTAGACGGTGGTACAGTCACCATTAAAGTCACCGATGGTGATTCTTTAAAAGATATACAAAAGAAAGTCAAGAAAGCTCGTGGGGAGTTCGATGGCCTGTCGAAGTCTACCCAAGCCGCAGACCGTGCGGGCAAAGGATTAAGTAGACAATCCTCAAATCAAACTAAAAATTTCTCCAAGATGCAACAAGGCATCAGTGGTGGAATTGTGCCTGCGTATGCGACTCTAGCTGCTAACGTTTTTGCTTTATCTGCTGCTTATCAATTCTTACAAACTTCCATGAATACTAGAAATATGATTGAAGGCCAAAAAGCTTTCGGTTCTATAACTGGTGTGGCTTATGGTACAATTACAGATAGTATTCGAAAGGCTACTCAAGGTCAGTTAGCGTTTAAAGAAGCCGCAGAGTCAGCTGCTATTGGTACAGCTGCTGGATTAAATAGAGACCAATTAGAGAGACTAGGTACTGCAGCAACCAATGTATCGATTGCGTTAGGAAGAGATTTGTCAGATTCATTTAACCGTCTTGTTCGTGGTGTAACAAAAGCAGAACCAGAACTATTAGATGAATTAGGTATTGTACTTAGACTAGACCCAGCTCTTAGAGCATACGCAACTTCCATCGGCAAATCTGTAGCAAATTTAAATCAATTTGAAAAATCACAAGCTATTGCAAACGAAGTTCTTGGCCAAGCAGAATCCAAATTTGGAGCTATTCAACAAGTGATGGAGCCTGGAGCTTTTGCAATGGGTCAGTTTACTTCTGCGTTTAATGATTTATTAGACATCTTAAAAAATGCTTTAGGTGGACTTGCTCAAACTGTTCTTCCTTTCTTTACTGAAAATGTAGCCGCTTTAGCTTCTGCATTAGCCCTAGTTGCTGTCCCCATACTAAGAATAATATTACCAAACTTCGAAGCTATGTCAGTAAGTGCAGCTGCTAACGTGGAAGAGACCAAAAGATCTCTAAGAACACTTCAAGATGAAATGAATCAGACAGCTATGGCTTCTCAGGCTTTAAGTAGTGGAGGTGCTGAGGCATTAGGAGCTAAAGGTGCAAAATATACAAAAGGAAAGTTAAAAGGTTTAGGGATTAAAGGTTTGCACAAAGATAAATCAGGTAATTTAAGCCAAGGCCAAGTCGCAGCATACAGAAGAACTTGGGAACAAAAGAAAGGCATCTGGAAAAAGATGACTAAACAAGAACAAATAGATTTTAAAGCCTCTTTAGACCAAATGGATATAGCACATAAAGTATCTACAGGTAAACAAAATTTAGACACTACTAAATCAGAGTTAAAAAAGAGAGGAGAATATACACAAACTAAAGTTCATTATACAAATTTACAATTAATGATGACAAAAATAGGACAAAAAAGCGCAAAACTTATGAGTAATGCTTTAAAAGCAGCAGGTTTCATAGGAATTATCACTATGGTAGGATCTCTTGTTATGTCAGTAATTGACTCTTTTAAAAAAATATCACCTTTAGAAGAAGCAAGACAAAAATCTCTAAAAGAACAATCAGAAGTAAATGGAAATATAGTATTAGAACTTGAGAAAATGATTGAGTTAAGGGAAAAAGAAGTAGAAGTGTTAAAACAAGGGAAACTAGAAGCTCAAAGAATACTTAGATTTAATAGTGAATTAAATATGCAGACCGCACAAGCTATGCAAAGTACAGCATTAGGCGCACAAGCACAAAAATATGGTAATACTTTTAATCGAAATGCTGCTAAAGAAGAGCAAGAATATGATAATATAGATGATATAGGTGGAGATATACAATCAAGGGTGTTTGGAAGTGATATTTCAAAGTTTCAGAGAAGATTCACTGATACATTTGCAGGAGATGCCGGTGTAGCTCAAAAAGCTTTAGGAAAATCTTTTAGTAGAATGGGACAAATGATGTCTCCAGACTATGAATTTAAAAATATAGAAGGAAGCCTGACTAATGCTAGAGCCGCATACGAAGAATTTTCCAAAACAATACTAGCTGGAGATGAATTAAGTGTAGACCAAATTAAAAATTTATCAAACTTGGAAAATCAATATCAAAGTTTAGCATCTAGAGTTAAATTATCTGCAGAAGTACAAAAAACTTACGATAGAAATTTAGTTTCTATGGGAGGCAAGGGACGATACGGAAAAGCTATGAGGAACTCTATAGCAGAGCAAGAAGCTAGCTTAGCTGCTCAATTAAAAATGGAACAGTTGGGGAATGAGCAAGGAGAAGTAGACTCAAAAAAGATTACTGATATTGAGAAGCTTATTACGCTTGTAGGAACATTTAAAGAAGATCTACAAGATGTATTGAAATTAGATACGGCAATAATCAATACTAGACATAACTTAAATATGGAACTACAAAAGTCAAAAGTTACCAGAAGTTTTGAAGCTAATATGTCAGAATTGTCTCTAAAAAATGAAGCCAAAAAAATACAAATGTTAGAGTCTGAAAAAGCTTTAGCAATGGCAATAGCGTCCCAAAAAGCCTTAGGAGAAACCGCAACGCAAAACGATAGAGATGATGCAAAAGAAAATGTGAGACAAGCTGAGCAAAAACTAGAACTAAGTAAAGAAGAACTAAGAATACAAAAATTATTAACAATTGAAGCAGAAAAACAAGCAAGGTTGAAAAAATCTGGAGATGAGATAAAACAATTAATAGATGTAACAAAACAAAGTAGAAAATTTCAATCAAAAAAACTGTATGATGATAATCCTTTTTTCAAAGGTATGTCTGAAGGAACAAAAGGAATTGTTGATAGAAGACTAAATCCTCGAGATACTCAAGAAGATTACAATGATACAATATTAAAAGCATATAATAAATATTTAGTAGATACAACAAAAGACGGAGCTTCTGAAGCCGAAAAACTAATGGCCCTTGAAGAGTTAAAATTAACAGGGGAAATAGCACTACACACTAAACAAATGGCAGAAAAAACCGAAGCAGAAAGAGCAGTAGCCCTCGCAGCTCAAGCCGGAGGAAAAGCTTTAGAAGGTGGTATGACAACAGGTTTAATGAAAGTAGCAAAAGGTGATATGAAAGCAAAAGATGCAGCGAAAGAGGTAGCTTTAGGAGTTGCAGAAGCAATACTACAGAGTATGATTCAAAGTCTTGTTTCAAATCTTCTAGGAGATTTACTAGCTAAATTAGCAATTTCAGCAACTCTAGAAACAACAACTCAAGGAGCAATGGCTAGTTTAGGTGGAGTTATAGTAGCAAATACTACGGCAGTTGTAGCAAATACATCACAGTTACTAATAAACAGTGTTAATCCTTTTGCAAGAAAAGGCGGAGTATTTGAAGCAGGACAAAGAGTAAAAGGATATTCAGCAGGTGGAATTGCAAACGGCTCTACTTCAGGATATGGAGCAATACTTCATGGAAGAGAAGCTGTAATACCAATACCTAGTGGAGAGAAAATACCGGTAGAAGTAAAAGACGGAGCAGTAACAAATTCAGTGGTAAATGTAACAGTTAATTCAGACGGAAGTTCTAGTATGGATGCAGAAAAAGCAAGTGCTTTAGGAAAAGGTATACAGGCAGCAGTTCAGACAGAAATAGCAAAACAACAAAGATATGGAGGGCTACTAAGCGGAAAATAATGGCAACAGGATTTATATTATTAGACGGGAGTACAAGAGCAGTACCTGATAAAGGTTTTTCACGCGATGATACTCCTATTATTTTTAAAACAACATTCGGTGATGGGTACGAACAAAGAGTAGCAAATGGAATAAATGCTCTAAGCTCAAAGTTTAGCGTATCATTTAATACTAGACCTAAAGCAGAAATTGATGATATTATTGCATTTTTTACTTCAAAAAATGGAGTAACTGCTTTTAACTGGACAATACCTGATACTAACGGCAGTGAAAATGGAAATACAGAAACTACTATAAAAGTTGTCTGTGAAAATTGGTCGCAGACTTGGGACTATGACGATTTCTATACTGCTAGTGCAACACTTTTAAGAGTATATGAAGCATGAGTACATTAATAGAAGATTTACAGAAACAAACCCCTAACTCCGCTTTAGTTATATTATTTGAAATAGAACTTACAGCAAGTTCTAAAATATACTTTCATTCAGGGGAAAATGTTGGGAGTACAGTAACATTTAAATCAGATGGTACAAATGACCAAGTATATACAGCTATACCCGTACACGCCGAAGGCTTTGAGTCTGGAGGGCAGAATCCAAGACCAACTCTTGCTTTTGCAAATATTGAATCAGTGTTTTCTGCTGCGGCCGGGGCAGATTATAATGCTCTACTAGGTTGCAAAGTGACTAGAAGAACAACACTGGAAAAATATACGAAAGTTCCTGGTAGTTATAATTCAAATAATCCTCCCGAGTTTCCAAAAGATGTATTTTTTATAGACAGAGTTGCAAATAAGAATAAAAGCACAGTACAGTTTGAACTTTCACTTGCTTCTGACTTAGAAGGAATCAAAATCCCTGCACGACAAATAGTAGCAGGCGGATGCCCTTGGATTTACCAAGGAGCAAGTCAAGATTTAGCAGAAGGTAAAAAATGTGGTGGGTGTACTTGGCATACGGAATCAAAATATAAAGTAGCGTATGGAGTACAGGCAGGAGAAAATGGTAATACTGAATATACTGTATATGCCAATGAAGATGATGAATATATTATCCCTAGCACAACTTCTTTTTCTACTTATTCAAGTGGGGGAGTTTCTAAAGACTCTTACTATAAAAATACTACTAATATTACTTCAAGTACTACGTTACAGAGAATCACTGTAACAGGATTAGTAGATACAAGTGCACATAATACAACTCTAACTAACTACTGGCAAGCAATAGCTCAATCCAGTAGCCCAGGTACTCCTTCAGATTCTAATGCTTCTTTTGATAGATTAAGAGTGTTTAGCGTTTATAGTAATACTACTACTTATTATAGTTATACTAATGATAAATATAATGACTATATTACTGCTACTATTGATGGAAAAGTTAGACTATTCAAAGCAAAGAAAACAAGTTTAGGTCAATTTCCTTTTATAGGCAGTAAGTATTGGGCTATAGCTGATATATGTAGTAAGTCTTTAACAGGGTGTAAAAAAAGATTTGGATTTAATCCAATAACTCTTTCCTCTACTTCTAGCACAGGAAGAACAGATACAGATACTAGAGTAATACTACCATTTGGAGGATTTCCAGGTGCCAAAAACTTTAGATAAATTTTTAAACGAGTTCTATAAAGCAGCCGCAGATTCTGCCCCAAGGGAAATGTGTGGACTTATAATAGAACAAAATAACAAAGAAAAATGGATTTTGTGTGAAAACATTTCAAAAAATGAAAATACTTTTGAAATTGACGCAAATCTATACACACAATATATGATGACTTCAAATATTTTATATGTAGTCCATAGTCACTATGACCAAGAAATTTGCGAACCAAGTGATTATGATATTGATAATTGTAACGCAATGGATATTCCTTACTTTATAGTAAGTTATCCACAAAAAAGCCACTATTTACTGGAGCCAAAATGACAAGAAATATTTACTTAAAAGGAAAAATGGGAAAACTCTTTGGAGAACATTGGAAATTAAATGCAGCCACTGTACAGGAAGCTATGCACGGTATAGATGTTCAAAGAAATAATAAGTTAACCAAATACTTAGTAGATTGTACAGAAAAAGGAATTATGTTCCATGTGCAGAAAGGGAAAGAATTATTAGATTACACTAACTTAAGTACCGAGCTGGGAGAAGAAGACTTAATAATTACTCCCATACCTGCAGGTGCTGGGAAGTTTAAAGATAGATTAAAAGTTATTATAGGAGTAGCTCTTATAGTTGCAGCACTCTTTTTTCCTCCCGCGGCAGGGATATTGGGTCTGACGGCCGGCCAAACTGTAGCTGCTATGTTGTTTGTAGGGAGTACTTTAGCTATGCGAGGTATAATGGGATTAATGACACCTAAAAAACCTTCAGAAGCAGGAGAGTCTTATTATTTTGACGGCCCTGTAAATAACGTAAAACAAGGAGTACCGGTACCTTTACTGTATGGCAGATTAATAGTTGGAGGGTCTCCAATGAATTTTGCCTTTTTAGAAGGAGATATGTCAATAGGTTCAAATACACAATATCTTATTACATCCTCTAGCGAAGGCACCAGTGCCGCAAATTCAACAACTATAGGCGAAAACGCCGATGCAATTACTTGGAGTATATTCTAATGTCAGACATAAAATTAACAATGAAAGAAGGAAAAGGAGCAGGGGCAGGGTCTACTTCAAATGTTACTTCAAATAAAAAAACTTCCACTGAAAAACAAACAGCATTAATATATGATATGCTTTCAGAAGGCCCGATAGAAGGCTTAGTAGATGGAGCAGCTTCAGTATATTTAGATAGTACTCCTGTTATGGAAGGCTCTAATAATAAAAGTTTTGGGCCTACAAATTCAACAGATGTAACTTATACAGCATCTTCAGGAGTTATAACTGATAATAATGGGTCTTTGTTCTCGGGCAAAGATACGTCTGAAGGCTCTCAATACATACGAATACATAAAGCAGGAAAATCTGGTACTATGAGTATTGTTGCAGGTACAACTTTATTAACTTGTACAACAAATATATTTACTACACTAGATGCTTTCAACAAGGCAGGAAGAACCTCAGTACATATACCAGGAGCAGGGGTTGGAGGAAGTGATTTAGTAGCTTCTATAGGTACATACATCGACCAAAAAAGAGTATATCTTATGTCTCCCGCAAGAACAACTGTATCTAATGTTACTACTCATGTAGATTTAATAGCCCTAATAGGTTCAATACAAAGCGCATCCCAAGCAACTTTAGCGTCTGCACAAGGTATAAATGCTTCTAATGTTTCTGCTTTTGTTACAACTCCTTCACAAACTGTTGCAAGTACTCCAAAGTATAATTTTGAAAATACAGCTATAGCTTTTAGACCGGGTACTAGAGACCAAAGTTACTTGAAACCTCCTGTAGGTCTAGGAAGTTCTTCTATAGTTTATAATGCTTCTTCTGAAATAGCTCAAACTGATTTATCGTCTTTAAGCGGTATAGGTAGTACTCCAAATTCTCAGTCAGGTTGGAGTGATACTCCAGAACCTACAGCAGCAAGAGACGCTAATAGAGTAACTGCTACAACAATGGGGGTTACTAATCCAGGTGAAGTAGACCAAATAAGTATTACCATAAACTTTCCTTCCGGAATATTTGCTCATAAACCTAGAAGCGGGAAAGAAGCTGCAGCTAATGCAGAATTTTTAATAGATTTTGAATATACAACTGATGGCACAAACTATACTTCGGAAAGAATATTCGGAGTATCAGATTCTTCTCTACAAGCCAGAAGTCAACTAAATAAGCCACATACTAATAACAATGGAACAGGTACTGTGAGAAGATTAACAAGAACTCCATTTAATTATAGTTTTTCTTTTGACGTAGAAAAATTTCAACCTTTTACTGATTATAGAGTAAATATACAAAAAGTAACTCCTTCACAGGCAGAACATGGAGATTTTATCCATACTGCCCCAAGTCAACTACAAGCTATACAAAATATTATAGAGGATAAATTAAGTTACCCTTATACAGCTTATGGAGCAGTAATATTAGATGCACAAAACTTTAGTAGTATACCAAATAGAGGATATGACCTTAGAGGTTTAAAAATAAAAGTACCTACAAATTATAAACCTAGAAATGAATTATATTCTGACTCCCCTGCAACATATAATAGAAATGTTACTACTGGAGCTACCGAAAGCACCGACCAAGATTGGGATGGAAATTTTAGAGGTGACTTAAATACTTTTACTTCAGGAGTTAATACCGAGTTAGTATGGACTGATAATCCTGCATGGATATTATTAGATATAATGACAAATGACCGTTATGGTTTAGGAAAATACATAGATTCTAACGATGACTTTGCACAAATAGATAAATTCCAACTGTACCAAATAGCAAAATATTGTGATGAATTAGTACCTGACGGTAAAGGAGGGTTCGAACCTAGATTTACTTGTAATATGTATATTACTGAACTTGCAGAAGCCCAAAGATACTTATCAGATATTATATCTATCTTTAGAGGTATGCTTGTTTATTTCAACGGTAAAGTGTCTCCTCAGTTAAATTCTAAAAAATCTCCAATATACACATTTTCCAAAGGTAATGTTATAGGCGGCTCTTTTTCATACCAATCAACTTCTACTAGATTTCGTTCAAATCAAGTCAGAGTAACTTATAATAACCCAAATGCTTTTTACAGGCAAGAAGTAGAAGTCATAGAAGATACAGAAAACATATTAGAAACTAATAGAATTAATCCTACTGAAGTAGTAGCTCTTGGATGTACCTCACAAGGACAAGCAATTCGTCACGGAAAATGGATGCTACTTACAGAGCGATTTTCAGAAGAAGTTATAACTTTTGGAACAGGACTTAATGCAGCGCATTTAAAACCTGGAGACCTGATAGAAGTACAAGATTCTGACATATATACTACTCAATCTTCAGGAAGAGTAGACTCTTCTTCTTCTAGCTCCTCTACTGTAGTTAGACTAGATAGAGCAGTAGATCTAAGTGCTTCGGGTACTAATTTTGATTTAAATTTAATTTATCCTACAGGAGGCGCATACCTTAATCAAGATACAGCAACTATAAGCTCAACAGAATATAAACGTGGAGATTTACTAACTTCAATAACATCAGAAACTGCAGCAATAAACACCGAAGATGACAGCGGAGACAATGTTCAAATACTCTGGTCTCAATATTCTAGAATTGAAAGTAAACCTGTAAGTTCTTATAATAATAATATTGTAACAGTATCTTCAGCATTTTCTTCAACCCCAAACAGTGAAGTTATGTGGAGCATAACAGCAACTACTCAAGCTACTGGTGACTTAGTAGCTTCTGCACCTAAACCTTTTTTAATTACATCTATATCAGAGGACTCAAATGAAAAAACCTACAATATTAGTGCCGTGGGACATTCAGAAGATTTATATGACTTAGTAGAAAGAGGTTATATAATAGAAGAAACTCCTGAAATAAGAAAACCACCTACAAGGGAGGGAATAATTCCTGCACCTACAAGTATGGGACTAAATGCTATACCTGCAGGGCATGAAAGTGCGGCAGAATCTATCGATATAAATAGCACAGGAGTTGATTTACTAGTAGGGTGGACACCTCCTCTAAGTACAGAAGCAAATTCAAATAAAAAATACGAATTTATTGCAGGGTACGAGATAATGATACTAGGACTAGAGGATGGCGAAGGTAAAGGTATTAAGAAAACAATAAGTATTGGACCAGATTCTACAGGTCACAGAATTAAAGATGTAACTCCAGGTGTACTATATACTGTATTTCTAAGAGTTTTAACAACAAACGGTTTTTACTCAAAGTATATTAAAAATGAAATTGAAGTAGTAGCATCTAAACTTTCTTTATATCCAGGACCTAAGATAGAACAGATTATGAAAGGCGGAGTGTTAAATCAAGCCTTAACAATTAGCGCTTCTACAGTATCTGTAGGCAACTATGGATATCAATTCGATGCACCTGATGGAATAACTTATTTAAATAGTACTAATACTTCTAGCTGTTATCAACAAAATTTTAATAATATGGGAGCTAATTCTCTTGCTTATTTATTGTTCGATGCTAGTGAATCTACAGATAAATTTAAAGCAGTTCAATTTGTAGAAAACAGCACTGCAGTTTCTGCAAATGGTGATAAATTAGCTATAAAATACTGGAAAGAAGTAGGTGCTTCTAACGAAGGACTAACAGCAATTTCTGGTACTGCCTCTATGGGAGTTAATACTAATTTAATTACAGGGTCTGGAACATCTTTTACTACAGAATTTGAAGTAGGAGATAAAGTATTTGTAGGTAGCGGAACTTCTTTATTTATGGGAACAATTAATGCTATAACCAGTAATACTTCTCTGAGAGTTAATAATACTACTACTAGAGCATATAGTGGAGTAGCTATTAAAAAGCAAAGTTTTATACCTTCTAATGATGTTATACTTGCAAAAATTATTACAGATGCTTCTACAAATTATAGTATTAGTGAGACGTATGCAGTTACAGCAGGACTAGACGGTGCTGCTGGTGGTGGACTAGATGCAAGAACAGTTAAACTTGCGGCGAGTAACTTTGTAATTAGATATGACAATGGAAGCCCTCCAGATGATTCTACAACTATTGATATTTCAGCAACTCCTCAAGGACACGCTGTAACACCTACATTCGATTACTATAAAAGTACAGACCAAGGACAAAACTGGTCTCAGATAACAACAGACGCTTCTAATAACACAATAGCTTCTACAGCTACTACCTTCACATTAGCAGATGGGGATGAGCCAGCGCTAGATTCAGAAACACAAATAAGATGCAGAATGTTTGAAGGTGGAAGCTTAAAAGCAACAGATGTTATTACATTATTCTCAGTACAAGACGGTGCTGGAGGTATTGGAGGCGTTACAGGTAATTTAACAAATTCTACACATACTGTAGCTACAAATTCAAGTGGTGCTACAAATGCTAGTGGATTTTATGATGATGCAGGTGGAGCTTTTGAAACTTTTGTAGGTGCTACTTCTGTAAGTACAAACTCAAGTGTGCTATTCTATATAGGAACAAGTGGCACAAATACTAGTGTTACTCAAAATGGATTAACCTTTACACTTACTCAATCTACTGGAGCTTATGCCCTAACAGGGTCTAGTTGGTCTAGTGATATAGAAACATTCACAGTAAGAGCATTGATACCAGCAAGTGTACATGGCGGTACAGGAACAAAAACATTAACTCGAAAATATACTCTTTCAAAGTCAAAGGCAGGAACTTCAGTTTCTGTAGGTACTCCAAGTACTGATGGCTCAGGAAATACTACTATACCAATTACAGATGGGGATGGAACTACAACACTTACAATAGCTAAAGGTACTGACGGGCAAACACAAGGTGTCAAAGTAGCTTATGCTTCTGATGCTAACGGTACTAATAAAAGTTTTACTCAAGGTAGTTTAACCTTTGTTAAGTATGTAGAGTATACAGGAACAGCACCAGGTATATCAGCAAGTGTATTCAATTCTGGCTACGTAGAATTTATAGGAGATGACGGACAAACAAAAGGGGTTATACCAATATATGCTACTGCGGCTAATGGAACAGGAGCAAGTTTTACTAAAGGAACTAGAACATTTGTAAACTTTTATGAGTATACAGGGACTACACCTACGAGTGTTCCAGGTGGATTAACTTATGTTAAGTTCATTGGAGATGATGGCAGCTCCGTAACTGTAGGCACTCCAGGAACAGACGGCTCTGGAAACACTACTGTACCAATTACAGATGAAAACGGCACCACAACACTTACAATAGCTAAAGGAGACCAAGGTACTACTCAAGGCGTTAAAGTAGCTTATGCTTCTGATGCTAACGGTACTAATAAAAGTTTTACTCAAGGTAGTTTAACCTTTGTTAAGTATGTAGAGTATACAGGCTCAGCTCCAGGTATATCAGCAAGTGTATTCAATTCTGGATATGTTAAGTTTATAGGAACAGATGGCACTTCAGAAGGAGTAGTACCTATATATGCAAACAATGCATCAGGAAGTGGGGCAAGCTTTACTCAAGGAAGTAGAACATTTGTAAACTTCTATGAATGGACAGGCTCAGAGCCTACGAGTGTTCCTAGTGGACTAACTTATGTTAAATTCATTGGAGACCAAGGGGACCCAGGACTTAGAACTATACAAGGTTATTTATATCAAGAAAAAACAACATCAGGTGCACCTTCTGCCCCTTCTGGAAACACTTATACTTTTTCTAGCGGTGCTGTGACAGGCACAGGTATTAGTACTGCAACTAACCAACCTAATAATGTTTGGTTAAATTCACCAAATACACAGGATGCTACATCTTCTAATACTTTTTATACTGTAAGATATTATGGTACAGAAACGAGTGCAAACTCTTCAACTATATCTGTTGCATATGCTCCTGTTACTGAACATATAAGCTTTAACGGAGTAGTTACTTTTACTAATTCAAATACTCAGTTAACAGATGGGGGAACTCCTGTTGATATTTTTGATGGAGATTTCGGTAGTCTTGCAAATAGACCACTTGATTTAGGTGATTTTACAAATAATGACGGCTTTGTTATTCCAACAGGAGTAGCTGCTGCTGTAAATAATAATACTACTACTATAAATGGTGCAAAAATAACAACAGGTACTGTAAATGCAAATGTACTTAGTGCAAATACAACTTTAACAAATAGATTATATGTTGGAAGCATATTAGAAGTAAATACATCAGGAAAAATTTATTCTACAGGTAAAACAGATTATGCCGATGCGGATGCAGGATTCTTTTTAGGCTATAGTTCAGGAGCATACAAGTTTGATATTGGAACCTCTGCTAAACATTTAAGATGGGACGGCAGTAACTTAACAGTAAAGGGAAGTCTTACAGGCTCAACAGGAACCTTTGGAGACGCAACGCTTAGTTCTACAGGACTAGCTATATCAGGAACAGGTTCAAGTATTAATTTAGGTAGCGGTAACTTTGTTGCAGCTGGAACAGGAGCAGTAACTGCTAAAGATTTAACATTAACAGGTTCTGTGTCGGGAGGATTATCTTCAGGAACAGGAACAAGTTTGGTTCAGATATCACAAGGTAGTACAATATTCAAAGCTGGAGCAGATGCAGATGCACCTATAGAAGTCGTAAAAACAGGAACAGATTCAGTAGTTAAATTAAATAACGTAGAAATATATAATGCAAGTGGTTCTAAAGTGTTTTCATCTGAAGACGGTTTCTCCGATGAATTCTTCTCAGGAATAGCACAAACAACAGGTACTGCAGTATCAACTATTTCAAAAACTGTAACTAATTCTTCTGCAACCACAGACGCTCAAACAGTAACTTTAGACGCTACTCAAACATTAACAATTAGTGTGTCAAAACCTGCAACAATGTCAGGTTATTCTTATGGAACAAATGCAACAGAATCACAGGCAGTTAATAAAATACCTGCAAAAGTTCAGATGAGGCTTATGGTATCTACTAATTCAGACTTAAGTAGCCCAACCGAAATAGCCAATCTAGGTACTTCTTTTACAAATGGTGTAACAAGAACAACAGGTAGTGGAAGTGGTACTCAGTATAATGTTGATACTTCTTTTGAAGCTGAACCAGGGTTTAGATTTCATGAAGCCCACGTATTTCAAGCAAACAATACAAATCTACTTAATGCAGGAAATTTTGTAATATCAGATACAGACTCATATACTGCTGATACTTATTATTTCTTTGCAGAAATAGGAGGTACAGCAGGGACACAAAATTCAGGAATAAACAGTGTAAGTAATACGGCAGCTTCAAGAACTATATCAGTAACTGCAGCAACAGGAGAAAGTTTTTATGTGAGTGAAACCGGAGAGGCTTCAGAAGCGAGTGGAGGAGATATTACTGCAGTTGTAGCTGGAAGTGGTATGACTGGAGGAGCAAGTTCGGGTTCTGCAACTTTGAATGTAATTGGAGGTGATGGTATCACTGCAGGTGCAAATGAAATTGAAGTCTCTGTTGATAATACTACTATTGAATTATCATCTACAAGCGGGTCAGGCGTTGTACGAGCAAAAACAGCAGCTATTGCTAATAGCGGAACAGCTCTTGCTACTGCTGATCAAATTCATACTTTTGTTACTGGACAAGGTTATGTAACATCTTCTGGTAATACTATTATAGGTACAGACTCAGATATTAACACATCAGGTTCTACAATTATTGATAATATATTTGTAACAGATGGTGTTATTACATCAATGGGAACAAGAGTACTTACACTAGCAAATTTGGGATATACTGGAGCAACTAATGCTGATGTAACACCTTCATGGGTTCCTTCAAGTAATCCAAATTATT
>OCVQ010001411.1_pt1 | contig 18399 bp, 27 predicted proteins | sample 1539061 | NCBI WGS metagenome assembly OCVQ01 (sample SAMEA3355526, study PRJEB22509) | marine metagenome | biome: marine; feature: river plume; material: water | place: USA | collected 2010-08-08 | depth 0.5 m | reverse complement strand
AGCTCAGCGGTAGAGCGGGTGACTGTTAATCACAAGGTCCTTGGTTCGATCCCAAGCGCAGGAGCCAATTTAAAATAATAACGGGTAGGTGGCCGAGTGGTTAAAGGCGGCAGACTGTAAATCTGCTCACGTAAGTGTACGAAGGTTCGAATCCTTCCCTGCCCACCAAATATTTTAAATTAGTGTTTGACTTTTTCTAGGTTTATGCTAAGTTGCTATTGAAATTAATTCAATACTATGGCAAAAACAATAGCAACTATTAAAAGCATCCTTAAGTATAACTACCCAGGATCAGAGATCGAAGAAGAAGTGTTAGAAGATGGAGGTTACTTTTATATCAATGCTCCAAAATGGAAAGCGTGGAATAGTAATGGGCTTAATACACTAACATTTCGATACTTCAATGAACCAGATTGGAATCACACCAGAAAAGTTTCGATTGCTACAGCTGTTGAGCATATCAGAGAAGGAATCTGTGAAGCGAGTGAAGATACCATCAATGAGATGGGTTGGTAGGAGTTTTAAAAGCTGAAATTAGTGGTTGACCTTTTCTAGGTTTATGCTAGGGTGTAACCACAATCAAGAGAGATTATATTATGAAACTAACAAAAATGAAATTCAACTACACCTATAATGATGGAGGTAGATCAGATGCAGGCTTAAAGGGTGATACAGATTGCGGTATAAGAGCAATGGCAATAGCATGTGACATTACTTACACTGAAGCCCGAACACGACTTAAGGAAGCTGCTAGCGTTGGCAAGCAAGGTAACAAAGCAATCTCCAGAGGAATCTATAAAGAAGATCTATCATCAGCTTTGGAGTTGCTTGGATGGCATTGGAAATCAGCTCCAAATATATTTGGTAGGAAAGCAAGGTGTTCAGACTTTACAGATGAGGGAACTATTATAGCAAGGCAAGCCAGGCACTTCGTAGCTGTTGTGGATGGAGTTCCAAATGATACTTGGGATAGTTCTGAAAAGATGGTTTATGGTTACTGGAAGAAAGTTAACTGATAAAACCCGAAATTAGTGTTTGACTTTTGAGGAGTTTATGTTAAGTTGTAACCGTAATCGAGAGAAACCATAATACCACAAAATGACTATTGAAATAAAAGAAACCTACAAGACACTAAGTGAAGCAGTTGAATCAGCTAATATCGATCTTAGTTATAATGAGTACACTGCAAAACGTGATATCGAAGAGACCGAACCTAATGTTGAGAAAGCATTCGTAACTAAAGATGGTGATGTTTATTACATCTACGAATGTGACATTCGAATCCTTCACAAGTATGTTCCTCATTCATCCTGCATTAATAATGATGATCTTCGTTTGGTGACTGTAGCTGACAATAAGATTGATTACCACGATATATTCTGGCCCAAGAACTTCAAGTCACGTAAAGAGATTCGTTCACTCAATGCCTTAGTTGGTTAATAAAAATAACTATCAGAATAATGAACGATACACTAATCATACTTGTCGGAGTTTTTTCAATATCATTTCTAACGACTGCTCTATCTTTCGCATTAATAACTTTAACGAACCCACGATAAAATCATGAATGAAACTGTAAACAACGTTTTAGCCTCTCTATATGACAGCTTAAGTGAAGAAGGTAAAGCTTTAATGATGGAAGTGTTTGCTGAAGATTGAATAAAGTTTTTGAAATTAGGGTTTGACTTTTGACCTGTTTATGCTAAGTTTAAATCGTAACTGAGAGAGATAAAAACAAACCATAAGAAACGATGACAACGAAAATAAAAGAAGAAACCACATTAGTAACCTATACTAATGGTCACAGTAATCGTAAGATAGCAATTGACGTTATCAAACGAACAGAAAAAACAGCTACTATTGTTGATGAGAGTGGAACACTTAGAACAGTGAAGATACACACTGACCCCGCTGGTGAGTATATTAAGTCTGCAAACTATAGCATGGCTCCCGTTTTCAGAGCAAGTAAGGAATCGACCTCTAGTAAATTGTTTCCACTATAACAACTGATAATCACACACTTAAGTAACTTGATCTAAGAAAATATCTGAAATTAGTGTTTGACTTTTGATGGGTTTATGTTAAGTTGTAACCGTAACTGAGAGAAACAACTACTAAAAACATATTATGAATAACAACTATATTGCCTATACGACCGCTGATGATTTCTATTCTGGAGTTCTTGAACTAACCCGACTGGGGTTGAGGTTCGTAGCTCACTTTGACGATCTTAGAATTGAATTGACTGGTGGTTACTAACCCCTAGATTGTTTACGACTCATTTGTTTATGACCTATCACACAATCAAGTGTTCTAACATCTGGAACACTTTTTGGTCTTATCTTGATATAATCAATCGGGAGATTTAACTTTTTCAATCTACCTTTATATTTACCATCAACATATTTCTGGAGTATCTTTTGATCCCAGTTTACTTCTTTATCATTAACCCAATCAGCAACTAACTGATTGACTATCTCATTGTTTCGAAAGATCAGTGTTCCACTTAACAACTCATTCGGGTTGTATCTCGTTTTTAAATAGTGGCAACATAAATCAAAATCTTTATCTTTCAGTTCATGAAAGAACTCTGGTTGTTTTAATATAACAGCATCAGCATCTATCCATATGATATCCTCATTTGGATATTCTTTTAGACCTTTCTGAATCAGTTTAGCTTTGACCATTGTGTTCTTAGTCCAATCACCTTGAGATTCATAACCATATAACTTGTATGGTAAATCAAATCTCTTAAGGTCAGATTCTAAATCTTTAACCTCCTCTTCGTAATCAGTATTGATTGTGTAGCCTGATATAATTTTCATCTATAGTAAAACATTTTTATACACTTGTTTGTAGTTGTATTCAGCATAATCCAATCGATATTCTTTAATATCAGAGTGTCGGTATACTTTATAATCACCCGCAAAAACATCAACATCATCATCACCCAATACTGGAATTGACCCACACATCATTGCTTCAAACATTCTGTATGACCACGGGCAGTCACCCGTTGGTGTGAGTGCAAACTTAGTTCGACCTAGAGACTCGTAATATTCTTTATCAAGTGAATACTTCAAATCCTTGTTTCTACCTCGATTTGACTCGTAAACATTGTCGTATTGCTTAATCCATTTTCTATTTTTGGTGATAACACCCTTAAAATAGAATTCATCTGCTCTTTTCTCCCAAAGGCTCTTACAATAAATAATGAGTGAATGAGGCAAAACTATACCATAAGATTTTCCATTAATAATAGTTTTACCACTAAGATGATCTATCTCTATTTTAGAGTTGCTTAGATTCATTTCGTCACAAGCTTGTCTGGCGTAATATTCTTGTAGAAGCATTTAAAATCCTTTCTTGTATTTCTTTAGATCAGACTCAAGGTCTTTTACCTCTTGTTCATAGTCTGTATCGATTGTGTAGCCTGATATAATCATATTAGTGCTTAGAGCCACCAAATGGTGAAAACGCCTGCGAGCGAATATCCCAATAATCTTTTGAGAACCAATCAACTTTGATGTTCGATTTTGCTAATGCTTTATATAGATAATGATGATCACCCTGCGGGGTTTTTTGGTCAGTGTTATTTTTTACACACAGATCATTCCAAATCTCAATAAACTCTAAAGATTCTTTACAGTATTCGAAGTGTAGACAACTGCTGTATAATGCTCTTCCAGTTTCTCCTTGCCTAAGAGCGATGAAGTTAGATGGTTTATACTGCTCATAACTTTTAAATGCTGTATCAACGTCAACCCATAGAATAGACTCTTTGAACTTATTAAGACAATCCAAGATATACTGTGGCTTGCGCCGAGTATTTTCCCAATAGTTAGAACCTTTCAATTCTTCAATATGATAATCTAAATTATGTTCTTTAACACTATCGATCCATTTATCAGCATGATCACTATAGTATGTACTATTTGGTGGATCTGAATAAAACGTAACTACTTTCATATTTTAATTATTTTTAGAAAATCAATCAAATGATTTTTATCAAAAAGAGAATCATCCTTAATGGGATTTGTATTTAGCATTTCATTATATGCCTTATCATCTTGGTCTAATTCTATGATCGCATTAATGAATTGTCTTTCTGATGCAAAGTCATCTCTGCATAGAAAGCTTCCTCTATTAAACGAATCATGAACAGATGGGTCACCCCAATATAGATTAATAGTTCGTGATAGGAATGCCCACCATATCTTTTCAGTCATGTAACCACTTAGAGGTTGATTCTCTATAGCAAGGTTAAACTTATATGGCTTTAGAGTTTCTACATTTGATGTACCCCAACCAGATGTATCATATCTATTGGCAAGTTTATTCGATTTACAGTTATTTAAACTTCTACCAAGACAATCAACCTTTTTATACTTCATCAATTGATTGCATAGATTCTCCCTAGGTCTAACATGACTGTGATATACAAATGAACAGAATTTACTTTTCTGTGATACGGGCGCAGTTAAGAGTGAATATGGATCATAACCATACCAACCATACTTTTCGGTTTCTGTTAATCTTAAATATCTAGGATGATTAACCCTTTTGGAGTAGATCATATAATCTCCATTATTTAAAACTTGAGTTATCTTATCATCACTCAATGCTTCACCCGAATAGCATATCCTTGGAACATTCACATTCCAGCATTCTGGTTTTTCATCTTTGCCCCTCCATCCAAATACACTATAGAGTATTAAATCTGGATCAGTTGTAACTACCTGAACACCAAGGGTTGCTTTTATAGCATTAACCAAATAGTCATCTGTGTGATCGAAGCCCTCCCAAAAGTTTTCTATCTTAAGCCTTTTCATACTTTAAATGGACATGCCTTAATTAAATTATTCAAGTCCTCTTCAGTATATTTAGATATTTCCACATCATTTAGATGTGATAGTAATTCACTCCTTGTCCTTGAATCACCCCTGCAATCAGTGAATGTTGTTTTACTTTTTTTCACAGTTTCGAAATGATCAAAAAACTTAGTATCATCACCCAAGACTTTATTAGAGAATTTCACCCAAAGATTCGGAATACCATATGCATCAGCAACTATCAAACCATGTAATGAGCTTGATACGATATAATCACATGATAACATTTTCCTTATGATCATATGTGGGTCTTCTTTAAAATCAATAATAATTGAGTTCTCATAAGTCGAGTATTGTTTTTCACACTGTTCATAATCCACAATGTGTGGTGTAAATCCAATAGTATATCTCTTCTGAACTTTTGGTTTATATATCTTAGGAAGAATTAAGGCTGGATCACCATATACCTCGGGGCAATCTATATTCAACTCAACACATCTCTTCCTGGTTCGTGGTCCACGAACTGCACGTATATCAACACCCCTGTTTATGTTGTCACTTGAGTGTGCGATACCACTTCCCCATACTATGTCACCTGATTTAGCATGATTCAATATTGAGCCAGTAGAAACATATTTTTTATGACTTCCTTTTATATCAGTAAAGATAGCCTTAGACTTACTAAAGTATTCAAAAATTAAAGGAGAAAGTGAGTCACCAAAGTTGTCACATTTGAACCATAGTAAATTTTTCATATCACTTGGATTTCTTTAATCCATAAAACTTACCCTGATATGGTGCGCGGTGTAATTTCTGCTTTCCATGCGCAGCTCCAAAATCTCCATTTGGAAAAACAACACAATCCACATGAGTGAAGCCCAACTCTTGTGCAGCTTCAAAACGATTTGATCCACCCCAAACAACATACTGTCTAGCATCTAAATCATCTGTATTTACTGGAAAGGGAAGATCTCTAACTCTATTTCTGTATTTTTTCTTTTGCTCTATAACCTGTTTTCTGTTAGCATCCACTACAAGAAGAGGAAAATTCAAACCATTTTTTTCTATGTCTTTTTTAACACTTTCGTAAAAACGTATTCCATTATGAACTTCAGCTTTTTCAACACTGGGCCACAAATCAGATATTAGAAGGGAAACGACTTTCATTTCATCCCAATAAGATCCATGAAACTTAGACTTCAGTATACCCATATAATATATAGTCTGTAAAATATAACTTTATTCTTTACAATGTTATTAATATCTAGTATATTCATAAGCATGACACTAACTAATAAAGAACAGTTAAAAAGAGAGCGCAGGATTCAATATAGAAAGATGCTTGATGCTGAACATCAAAAGCTGGCACATGAGAATGCACTTTTGTTGGATTTTGCCTATATGGCGGCAGCTTCCAAAAAGGTAGATGGTCATTACAACAACTGTAGAGAATCTCTTCAAAGGAAAGCTGTATCAATCCTCGATAAAATCAATAAGTAAGAATAATTATGAGTCAGTGGAAAAACAGTGAGAGCTGGAATATTGGTCAACAAGTTGAGAATGATTTTGCAAACTTATTAAAAATTGCTGATCCTAAGTTTAGAAAAGCTACTAGAGATGAGCAGTTCAGGCATATAGACTATCATAGTTACTTTGGAACTATCGATGTTAAAGCCAAAAAGAAAGTTAACAGGTATGATTCAAGTGATCAAGATGAACTCATCTGGTTGGAATTTAAAAATGTTCAAGGAAGAGAAGGTTGGCTTTGTGGAGAAACTGACATAATTGCTTTTGAGAGAAACGATGACTTTGTTCTAGTTAGGAGGAAAAATCTACTTGACATGGCTGAATCTAAGTGTAATATTGATGACAGAGTTACATCAAGTGGTGGTGCTTTATATAGAGGATATCAGCGAAGAGGAAGGAAAGATTTAATATCACTCGTTAAAATGAAAGATGTTCTAAACATTAAGCACACCATATGGAAAAAATAATTTTATAAACAATATGAATAAATTCATGAAGAAAGAATATAGAGATATCGGTTTTGGAGAAGGTGATTATGAGGCCTGCATGGAACACGAAGCGCGTTGTGAAACAATATCAGAATTAAACTCCAAAGCTATGACTATGGATGGTTTCGATGATTGCATTGCGGGAACTGTTGAGTTGTTCGGTAAAAGCCCCATCGTATGCTATGACAAAGAAAAAGTTATTGAAAAATTAATGAAAGATGGAATGACTGACTTTGAAGCTTTAGAGTATTTCGAATTCAATCAATTGGGTGCATATATTGGAGAGGGAACTCCATGCTTCATTACAACTGAATATAAACTTTAATAAACAATGCACCAGTAGCTCAGCTGGATAGAGCAAAGCACTTCTAATGCTTAGGTCGGGGATTCGAATTCCTCCTGGTGTACCAATTTTAATATGAACATACTATCAAAAACAAAAACCTATCTGATCGGTCCGATGCAGTATGCAGAGGGAAGAACTTGGAGAGAAGATATTTCTGGTTTTTTAAAATCCATTAACATCACAATCTTTGATCCTTATAAAAAGCCATTTATCAATGCGCCAGATGAAGATGAAGAGACTCATAATTGGATGTGCAATCTAATGAAGAAAGGTGATGAACACCTTGATTATTGGAGTAAGGATGATGGATATGATGTTGTCGCAGAACACATGAAGCAGGTTCGATCTTTTGATTTGAGCATGGTTGATAGAGCTGACTTTATCATTTGCTATTTGAACCCAGATGTTCCAACGTTCGGCACTATGGAAGAGTTGAGCTGGGCTGCAAGATGTAAAAAACCAACTTTCATCGTGATCGAAGGTGGTAAAGTTGGAACACCATTCTGGGTTATGGGTATGTTTCCTCATAAGTATATCTACAACAGCTTTGATGAGGTTATGGATACTATAGCAAAGATAGATAGTGGAGAAGTCAAAATTAACAGTGATCGGTGGAGATTGTTTGAACCACACTTGAGATAAAACTTGACATACTTAAGATTTGTGATATAATAATTAAAGAACATGAGATTATTGGATAAAAGAGGAAAGATAGCAGCTCCAGATAGGAAGTTGACTGGTGATGAACCCTGTTGGAATGATGCAGATACCATTAGTATCGATGATTATTATACGAGAAGAACAAAGGCTTTAAACTTCTACTCTCAATATGGAGATGCGAAAACCTTTAAACCTTTCGTTTTACAATGGATGAAAAACAATGGATACACTAAAAGTGATCTAGCTAAAATGAAGAGTTGCCCAGTTTACAACTTGAGTTTCACTGCATGTAAATTGGCAAGAATGTTAAATGAAGGTATGCCCGACATTCATCCTGATGCTGAAGAGTTTTACGAAAATGAAGATCGAATTATAAAGGTAGAGAAAGTTTCTACGATGATCAAAAGAGATGTTAACTTTGCGATTGATTCAGTCGTTTTTTCTGACTCGAAAAGTAAAGTTGATAAAAAACCAAAGCCGAATATACAAGCTAGAATAAAAAACAAAGTTTATGAAGTTATTATTTCTCAGTTGGATATTCTGTTGGATGACATAATCGAAATGAAAGAGGGAACTACACCTGCTAGGATTCCAACTCTCAACTTGGGTTCTTTATGCAAATCAGAAGATGTTCCAGCTCAGGCTTGCAAGTATATACTTGAAGTTCTAGAGAATACTCGCAATGAGTTTAACAGTGCTCTGGATAGAGATGATCCACAACTAGTTCAAGGTTACAATTGGTTATCAGTTCCTCAACTTAGAAGAATAGTTTCCAACTATGACAAGATGATAAGTGAAACTAAAGCTCATGGAAAAATAAAAAGTGGTTCTAGGAAACCTCGTGTTAAAAAACCTAAAGATGCTGAGAAACAAATATCTAAACTTAAGTATAGTGTTAACTCTCAAGAATATTCTATTGACAGTGTGAACCCGCTGAAGTTACCATTCTCTCAAGTGTGTTATACTTTCAATACGAAGAACAGAAAACTTTCAATCTACAGAGCATCTGGTTCGGGTGGGTTTAGCATAAAGGGAACTACACTAAAAGATTTTGACCCCAACTCAAGTATTACATTTACCTTGAGGAAGCCTGGTGATATACTACCTTTGGTTTTATCAAGCCCTCCCAAGAAACTTGAAAAACTTATTGATAGTATAAAAACTAAAAAGTCTACTGCAAATGGAAGACTAAATGAACATACTGTAATACTAAAAATAATTGAAAATAAATGAAAGAAGATACTAATATTAATGATACTATAAAGCCTGCAATGACAAGAGACAAGTTGATTGAATTAACTGAGCTGCATGTGAGTCGAGATGGAATGGGATACAGTGAATCGATTGTTCATATCTGTGAGGAAAACGATTTAGATCCAGTTGACGTTGCCAAACTAGTAAACGGGTCACTCAAGGAAAAAGTCAGGGCAGAAGCTGAAAGAAACAATATCTTCTATAGGCCCAATTCATTATTTTAATTAACATGATTATACTAAGCACAGACTCAAAACCAAGCCCGATAGAGGTTAGAGGGATATTCCTTGGCATCAAATTGCATTTTGATGTTAGTAAAACTTATGATGCTTTTAAGTATAAGTTTAAAGGCCCCTATTGTAAGAGGGAAACTTTTTCATCAAGTAGAGACAAGTATCACTATGAGAAACTAGCAACAAAGTATAACAAGCATAATGATGTTATACTTTACAGTTTAGCAAATATCATATCTGGTAAAACCTGGATCAGAGAAGCTGACGAGAATACTTATCTTGAGTGGACTGCAAAGATGCAAAGATTGAATTACACCTTCGATCAAGATATTAAGACTTTACATGATGAAGCTGAAAATGAGAATATCGATTGTTTCGACAATGTAATTATTCCAAAAAACGTAAATGACGGGAAGTTACCCTTGATATATAGATTATACCAAAGTGATAAGATAACGTTAGAAACGTTAGTGATATTGGATACCATATGCGACTATACTAAAAACTTAGATAGTAAGATAAGTGATCCTTTACAAATAGCATCAGAGATTTCGAGCCTGATAAGGGCTTATAAACCTTTTCTGAATTCAATTCTGAAGTTAGAAAAAAACACCGCAACCATCATTAAGTTATTTACAAAGTAACATTTGTGAGTTATAATGCTGGTTATACAATGCAATACAACTGTAATACACTGTAATATAAACAAAAAAACAAAATAAAATATATGTCATTCGATAAACTAAAACAAAACCGAGCTGCTTCTGTAGCTAACCTCGTAGCCGCCGCTGAAAAGCTTAATGGGGGTGGATCAAAATCATATGGTGATGATCGACTCTGGAAACCAACTGTTGACAAGAGTGGTAATGGATACGCCGTTATTCGTTTCCTTCCTTGCAATGAATCAGATGAACTTCCTTGGGTTCGTTTCTGGGATCATGGATTCCAAGGCCCAACAGGTCGGTGGTATATTGAGAAGTCACTCACAAGCATTGGACAAGATGATCCACTATCAGAAGTAAACTCACGTTTATGGAACTCTGGTAATGAAAGTGATAAAGAAGTTGCCCGTTCACAAAAACGCAGGCTTCATTACGTATCAAATATTCTTATTGTTAGTGATCCAGCTAATCCAGAAAACGAAGGTAAAGTATTCCTATACCAGTATGGTAAAAAGATCTTTGATAAGATCATGGATGTAATGCAACCTCAGTTCCAAGATGAGCAACCTTTGAATCCATTCGATTTGTGGGCAGGTGCTAATTTTAAACTTAAGATTCGCAACTTTGAGGGTTACCGCAACTACGATAAGAGTGAGTTTGATTCACCTAGTGAACTACATGGTGGTGATGAAGATCGCCAACGTGATGTTTATGAAGGTCTTCATAAGTTTGCTGACTACACAGATCCTACTAACTATAAGAGTTATGCAGATCTCAAAAGGAAGCTTGTTGAAGTTCTTGGTGAGCAAGCAGTCAACGGTGCGGACAGCATGGTGAATGTTGAAACACAAACACAACCAGCAACTCCTACTCCTGCGAAAACTCAAGAGGCAGATGATATTCCTTTCGTCAATAATGATGCAACACCTAGTGATGATGGTGAAGATGATTCACTTAGTTATTTCGCTAAGTTAGCACAAGGAGATTAATTGATCATATAGATCGAAACAACAAAGCCCCACTTCGCAATGAGGTGGGGTTTTTTGTAACATAGTATATAAATAACATTAATGGCGAAGACTTTCCAAAAAATAAAAGACGAGGCTGAAAGGAAGGGATTAGAACCCTTCACTAAGAAATCATATAATTGGTATCTAAAGAATCTCAAAAACATGACTAATGTTACTGAGAGAAAGATACTCAATGATGATAATCTTTTGATTAGAAAGAAACCCCTTATTGGAAGGATGTTCATGTATGGTTATGGGCCTAAATGGGCAGAGAAGTTGGAATACTATGATACTTTTCCATTAATCATAATGGTAGGCCCAGCAGAAGGAGGATTCTATGGAATAAACCTTCACTATTTAAATCCGACTCGTAGAGCTGCTTTCTTTGATATACTAAGAGGATATGCAACTGATAAGCGTTACTCGGCACAAACTAGATTAAGAATGACTTACTCAATGCTGAAAAGTAACAAAACTGCAAGAGCATTCGGTCCGTGTTTTAAACACTACTTAAAAAGTCACATAAGAACAAAAGTGGTTCAGGTTCCCCCGACTGAATGGCAGACAGCATTGTTCTTACCAACAGATAACTTCCAGAAAGCAGATCGCAGTAAAGTGTGGAGAGATACTAACAGAAGGAGCAAGTAAAATATATGGCTATCACAGAAAACAGTATAGAAACTTTAAAATCAACTGTAAAAAGTCACGGTGGTTTTTCAAAGTCGAATTTATTCAAAGTTAACATTTTTGGTAAGCACATTCTAGGTGGAAATGATCCTAGAGACTTCAGTGCATTGGCTCAAAGTGTGAACATACCTGGAAAACAACTTCAAAGCTTTGCTTATAGCCCCTATAGAAACCCCGTTGAAGTTCCTACAGGATACATTAATGACGAACTTAATATGAGTTTCATTTTGACAAATGATTATTTTGTCAAGAAGTTTTTCGATAAGTGGACTCAACTTATTGTTGATCCTACTTCGTATCTTATTAGTTACCCAGAGGATTACAGGGCTGATATTAACATACAGCAATTAGGTCCCGAAGGTGAAGTTATATATGAAGTGACTGCAACCGAAGCTTTTCCTAAGAGTGTAAAGGGAGTTGACTTCACTTCAGAACAAACTCAAATCAATACAATTGACGTTACTTTTGCATTCACTGATATCATTGATAAGAATCAAGAAACACTAGCTCAACAACAGGCTTATAGAGATCAAGCAGGTATAGCAAGTGATCAACTGAAGAAAGCAGCTCAGGCTGGTGGTCAGTTCTTTAAGAGAGGATTGAATTTTTTGACTGGTGGAAATTAGTCATATATATAATACAACTACATAATACAATAATATGAATTTACCAAAACTCGAAACACCCAAGTATGGGCTGGATATCCCATCAACAGGGAATACAATAGAATATAGACCATTTCTAGTTAAAGAAGAAAAGATATTACTTATCGCTCAACAAACCAATAAGAGTAAGGCAATGTTTAAAGCGATGCTAGATGTTATTGATAGTTGCACATTTGGTAAGCTGAAAATGAAAGACTTGACCAACTTTGATGTTGAATATATCTTTCTTAAACTTCGTCAAAAAAGTGTGGGTGAAGTTGCAAGTTTGAGCATCAAATGTAAGGAGTGTGAAGCAAGTAATCCTATCGAAGTTAACCTTGAAGAAGTCAAAATTGATTTGAATGAGGATAAAGAAAAGAAAGTAATGCTTACAGATTCAGTTGGTGTTCTTCTCAAGTATATCAGTGCTTTATCAGTTGAGAAACTAGCTTCTCTTGAAAAAGACCAAGACAAGTTGTTAACTGAAACTGTTATTCAAAGCATCGATCATATATTTGACGAGAATGGTGTTTACCCCATAAAAGAAGCTAACAGAAGTGAACTTGAAGAATTCATCAATAGTTTGAACAGAGAACAAATTAGTAAGATTGAGGATTTCATTTCAAGTGCTCCCAAGTTGAATCACACAATTAATTTCGATTGCATTAAATGTGAGTTACCAAATGAAGTTGTACTTGAAGGTGCACAAACTTTTTTCGTATAGCCCTCTGTCAAGAAACTCTGTCAAGTTATTACCAAACTAACTTTGCTTTGATACAACATCACAAGTATAGTTTGACAGAGTTGGAAAACATGATTCCTTGGGAGAGGGAAATTTACATATCTTTACTATTAGAATGGATTAAAGAAGAAGAAAAGAAGCAAAATAATACTAAATAGTATTAATGGCTAAAGAAAAAAACATATCTTTTGGTGAGTTTTTTGAGGGCTTTAAAAAGAACCTTAAAACATCAAAAGCTCAAGAATCAAAGCTGGATATATCTAAGCTTTCTGATGATATTGTTGGTGTTCAAAATAAAGTAACACAACATACTAAGAGCATGTTGAGTAGCATGAACAGTCAACTCAATGCTATGACTCAATTGAGTGATGCCTTCAAATCCAAATCTCTACTAGAAGCTGGGTCTATGCAGATTCCAGAAACCGATAGTGGGGCTATAATCGAAGTTAAAGATGGTATAAAAGAATCATTCAGTGTTTTCAATGATCTTTACGAATTAGTATCTAATTACTTTGTTAGCAGACAAGGTGCTAGTGACGAAATGTTAAAGATTGCATCTGAAGCTAACAAGCTTGCTAGTGATGCAAACGACTTGACAAAGGATAAAATCAGAAGTGATCTTTTAGCAGAGAAAGAAAGGGAAGCTGAGGATGCTAAGAAGAAAGATGGTAGCATAGCTAGTATGCTGAAATCAGCTGTATCAGATAGTGGATTTTTTGGAAAAATAGTCGGTATTTTTACTTTCTTGGCAGGAATTATAGTTGGCTTTGTTGGTGAAATATTCAGAAAAATAAAATCACTTACTATTGTAAAAAAGATCCTTGGAATTTTTGATCCTGTAATTGACTTTATAAAGGGGCTAAAAACACTATTCACTAGTGGTGCTGGCTCTATGGCTTCTCAAATAAAGAATTTGAAATTATTTAAAGTAATAAAAACCATTTTCAAACCCGTCACTGCTATATTCAGTGTTGTTGGAAAAGCTTTTGGTTTTGTTGTTTCTACTTTCAACAAAGCATTCGACTTTATAAAACCAGTATTCTCTTTCGTAAAAGAACTTGGTGATGGTGGTGGAAAACTTTCAAAATTCTTAACTTCTATTGCTAAGTTTTTTAAAATAGGTCTAAAAGTTGGATCAACTCTAGCCAAAGGAATCCCGATTATAGGTCAAATTATAATGGTTATTGAGGGCCTCGTTTATGGAATAATTGGAGCATTCAAAGGATTCACTGAGACTGAAGGAAACATAGTTCAAAAAATAGTAGGAGGACTCAAAGGTATGTTGAGTGGAATACTCAAAGGAATAGTTGGTAGTCTAGTTAATATAGTAGTAGATTTCGTAGGCTTTATTGGAGGATTGTTTGGTTTTGAAGATTTCAAGAAATCTCTTTATGATTTTGATGTCAACAAATATATCGATATATTTTTCGATTATTTGTTCATGCCAATCGATGCTATTGTTGATTTCTTTTCAGACTTCACAGAAAACATCAAAAAGGTTGGTGGATTCTTCACTAACTTGGGAGCGGGAATGATGGATGGTTTGAGAAAAGTTGGTGCATTCTTCGGGTCTATTGGAGATGGAATAATGGTTGGCTTGGATTCACTTAGTTCATTCTTTGGATCTATGGGAGAAGGAATAATGAATGGTTTGAGAAAAGTTGGTGCATTCTTCGGATCTATGGGAGAAGGAATAATGAATGGTTTAGATTTAATCGGTTCATTCTTCAGTGGTATAGGAGAAAACATTTCTAGCTCAGTAACAACAGCTGTTGAGATGTACAAACAATATGTAATGAATGTTTGGGGTGGATTTTTGAATATATTCAGTAATGTTTTTGATAAAGTTGGTGAAATGTTCGGTGGTATCGGAGAAAGCTTTTCGAGTGGTTTTGGTTATCTGAAACAACTATGGCAAGGTTATATCGATAAAGTAACTGGAGTATTCACTTTCATTGGTGATCTAGTCACTAAAGCTGCTGATCTGTTTGGTTCAATTGGAGATAAATTCATGGATCAGTGGGATCAGATAAGCAGTAAAGTTTCTGACTTCATGAGTAAGTTGTCATCTGGTATAGTTGATATTGCACTCAAAGCAGAAGAGCTTATCAAAGAAGCTTTAAGGATGGTTATTCCAGACCCAGAAAAAAATACTTCAATCAAACAACCTGGTTATTGGGCCCTAAAAGCTATTCCAGATGCTATTATCGATTATGCTTATAGCAAAACTCCAGTTCCTACAGCTAATGTAGAAGCAGCTCAGTTGGAAGTTAGTGGAAAGAGTGGATCAGATGCTCAAGCACTGAATGATGCTGGAACAAGTTGGGGTAGCAACATAGTCAATATAGTTAACAACTCTGGAGGTAATGTGAGTAACACATCAAATAACTCTCAAGTTAAGAACATAGGTTCTGCAGCTGCACCAGTTAGTTCTGGATCTCTCTCTTGGTCACCTCAGTAATCAAGTTAGAAGCTTGATTCCCAACCCTTTTATTTCATCTTCCGTCCAAATCGTGAAGGTAAACCCTCTTTCTATACACCATTTATCAGCAGCTTCCCATTTGCTTATGTTTTTAGCATAAGTCATAACTTCATTTAAGTATTTCTTGGTGACTCTACTTCGCTTTTTTGGTTCTCTAGTTTGGTTTTTTGGTTTGATTTCAACAATGAAAGTATTACCATCTCCAAATAATATCTTCAAATCAGTGAAATACCTATGTTTTCTTCCATCAGTTTTACAAATATAAGGTATGACCACTTCTTCACTACTCCAACTTTTCACTGAAGAATGTGTATCACACCATCTGAAAACTTGTCGTTCCCAATGAGATCTGTATGTTATTAATTTAATGTCTCCAGAATACTTCTCTGGGTTCTTTGGGAAAAACTTACCTTTATAATACTTCATCTTTATATAAATATAATCTAGAGATACTTATACCTCAATCAATATGGCAGTATATAACCAAATAAGTTCAAACAGAGATTTCGCACAGAAGATATGGAATTCATTTTCAGATGGAAAAGCAATAACATCTGATAGAAACTACAACTTAGTATATCCTGCTAAGTTGATGGGTGAAGCTGGTGGTAGTGTTCCAGTTATGCTTTTAAATTCCAACTCAGCAAGATCCAACATTGGTCAGGGTTTAAGAAGTTCTATTTATTTGCCAATGCCTGTTGGATTAGATTTCAGCGATGGTGCATCATATAACGATGCAGAACTCGGTGTTATGGGAACTGCAGCTCTAAATGCAGTGAGAGCAGTGAAAGAAAATGGTGTTTCTGGTGCAGCTCAAAAAGCAATCTCACAACTTGGTGGTTCTGATGGAATTTCTGCATTAGTAAAGCAAGCGTCTGGAGCTGCTGGTAGTTTAGGATTGAGTGCTTTACCCGAAAGTGCAGCTCAGGGTGTAGGCATAGGACTCGGGTCTCAAGTTAACAAGAATATAACTACGGAATTCACTGGAGTTTCTACTCGCGCTTACAGTTTTCAATATAAGATGGTAGCATCTAGTCAGGGTGAGGCAGAAACGATAAGTCTCATAACAAAAGCATTGAGATTGGGAATGTATCCAGAAAAGGATAGTGAGTTCATTTTGAAATATCCACCAACTTGGACTATAAGGTTTTTGAAAGGTGGAAATGATTTAAAGCATATCCCTAAAATATTCGAATGCTACTTGACAGATGTTAAGACAACATTTAACCAAAGTGCAGCTTCATTCTTTAAAGATGGCGCACCAGTTGAAGTTGATTTGAGTTTCAGCTTTAAAGAAACCCGAGCTTTAACTGCGGATGATATCATAAAGTTAGAGCAAACTTCAGCTTAAAACAATGTCAAAATATAAAACAAAATTCTTAGATAACTTTGGAACTGTAGGTTACGACTTCAGCGGGGCAGGTGACTTCGCAACTGTAACGAATATAACCAAGTTCATAAGCATAGCTCAATCAAGTGATACGAGTTTTTACGTTAAGTATAACATATCAGATGGTGAGAGACCTGATATGGTAAGCACTAAGTTGTATGGAACTCCACAATACTATTGGACTTTCTTCATGCTAAACGATGAACTAAAAAATGGTTTGTTAGGCTGGCCGCAAACTGATGGTGAGATGGAGAACTTTTTCAATAAGGAGTATTCACCATACTTCTGGTTAAGCTCTTGTGTTGAGTCTAACAATCATGCATCTAATCTTTTATTGACTGACCACTACTTACCAGCACTTAGGTTAACATACTCTGATGGAGATTATCCGTTAACAAGTATGAGTTTCAAAAAATATGATCACAATCGATTGGGTTTAATTGTCAAGAGAGGAACTTCTTCTGAGATGAACTCTGTTGATATAAACGCAAGTGGTAGTCATCAGTTCGCAATCACTCATGATGGTAGCGTTCTTGGTAGGGAATGGCAAAAAGCTTGCAATGACCTGAATCTTGCTGGTGACAAAATTGACAGTGTTTCTGCTAGAGCTTCATTTTATTTTACAGCAAACAAAGATCATAGTAATGAATTTCTGAAGAATGCTGTGTATCAGTATTTCACAACTGTTGGTGATATAGATACTATTGTTAGTCACACTGATGTATGCTCTGGAGAGATAGTCAACCCTAACAAAATAACTTTTTACGAATACGAAACGATTATTAATAATAATAAAAAACAAATTAACGTAGCTAAACCTGAGATATTGGAAGAACTATCTCGCAGTTACTTTGACAAACTTGCACAAACAATTTAATATATTATGAGTAACGTTAGTGATAGTAGTTCTTTCACAAATATCAGTACTGGAGTTTCAGCAGATGGAACTCCACTAATTCCATCTTCCTATGAGGTTGATAAATGTGAGTTGACGAATCAGTTTGGTGATACTGTTGATATCTATAAAAACGTAATTTCAATAAGTGTTGTTTCCGAATTGTATAGTCCCGTCATAACTTGCAAAGTAAGAATACGAGACAACATAAACCTTTTTGAAGATTTCAGAATCAGTGGTCATGAAAAATTAAAACTGAGAATAAGAAAAAAGGATACACCACCTGAGGACGCTGGTGGTGAAGGTCTTATTCTAGATTTGATCGTTAGGGAGTATCCAGATTTTTCAAAAACTGGAGAGAGTATCAACGTTCAAGAGTATGATATGATTGCAGTGAGTAGTTGGGCTTACATCAATAGAATGAAAAAGATATCCAGAAGTGTTTCTGGTGATGTCACTGATTTAATAAAAGATGTATTTAAAAAAGACCTAGCTTTTAGTGATGATGACTTCATGGATGATTCCAATAATGTTTTTAAATGCAATG